>Ga0138256_10000067_pt1 | contig 127320 bp, 103 predicted proteins | sample KNB2016incub_MG_FD_105486 | JGI IMG/M metagenome (GOLD analysis project Ga0138256, IMG submission 105486) | Active sludge microbial communities from wastewater in Klosterneuburg, Austria - KNB2014incub_MG | ecosystem: Engineered > WWTP > Activated sludge > Unclassified | place: Austria... | reverse complement strand
GGGTGCAGCCTTCACCGTGGCCAGCCCGAGCGCCGGCACGCTGACCGCTATGTCCATGGAGGTCTGCTTGGAGAATGGTGTGGCCACGGTGGCCGCCACCGCCAATGGCGATGCCAATGTGCCTGCCGGCTACCAGACGGTGTACGTGCTGACGCAAGGCGCCGGTCTCACGATCGTGAACGCCGGTCCGGACCTAAGCTTCGACGTGGATGCTGACGGCACCTACACGATCCACACGCTGGTGTACGACCCCGCGACGCTCGACCTGAGCATCGTGCAGCTGGGCGTGACCACGGGCTTCGACGTGAACGGTCTGTTGGTGCAGGGCGGCGGCAGCATTTGTGCCAGCCTGGACGTGCCGGGTGCGCAGTTCAATGTCACCATCTGCACGGATGAGTGCCTGGCGAGCGCCGGCACCATCGCTCCGGAGAACTTCGTCGTGTGCCGCACGGGTGGAAATGCCACGCTGGTGGGCCTGCCCGGTGGCGACGCTGTGGTGCCGGCCGGCTATCAGACGCTGTACGTGCTGACGCGTGGCTTCGGCCTCACGATCCAGCAGGTGAGCGCCACGCCGGTGTTCACCGTGCAGCAGCTCGGTCTCTACCGCATCCACACCCTGGTGTACGACCCGGCCACGCTGGACCTCTCCATCGTTCAGCTTGGCGTCACCACGGGCTTCGATGTGAACAGCCTGCTGATCCAGGGTGGTGGCAGCATCTGCGCCAGCCTTGACGTGACGGGCGCACCGCACCTGGTGGTGGGTCCGTTCCTCTGCGCCATCCTCAACGGGGTGTTCGGTGTGGACCAGGACGGCACCCAGTCGCTGGTGCTGAGCGATGGTCGCGTGCTGGACGAGGAACTGGTGAAGGCCATCGAGCAGGACATGCCGCTGGCTGAACTGAACCTGTGGCCGAACCCGGCCCGCGATGTGCTCAACATCGAGCTGACCGCCTACGCGGAGGCCCGCATCGAGATGAGCGTGATCAACATCCTGGGCCAGGAGGCCATGCCTGCGCTGGCGGTGAACGCCGGCAAGGGTGAGACCCGGACCACGGTCGATGTGGCCGGTCTCGTGCCCGGCCAGTACATCCTGCGCCTGACGATCGGCGATGGGGTCATCACGCAGCGGTTCACGAAAGTGGACTGATCACGAGGTCCGGTGAAGGCGGGGCCCGGGTGGATCCGACGCAGGTCGGTGAAACCCGGGCCCTGCTGATCTTCTCATGTTGCAGTTCCATGACCCGGCACCCTGCATTCCCCTTGTTCCTCCCTGCGCGACAGCAGTTGCTTTGCACCCCCGAACCCTGACCGATGCGTTCCACGCTCCTCCTCACGACCATCCTCCTCATCACCGGCCTGCGCGCCCAGACCCCCGTCACCGTGAGCATCGCTCCTGGCTATGCCGATCAGGTGTGGTACAGCCTGCAGAACGGCGTGGTGGGCACCGCCCCGGTGAACGACTGGGACCTGGCCTTCGAGATCCAGGGCTTCACGGCCAGCGTGCTGGTGAACACCCAGAAGGCGGGTGTGGAAGTGGTGAAGACCCCCTTCAGCATCGCTCAATGGAGCAGCGTGGACACCACCGGCCTCTCCACCTGGCCGCGCGCACACAACGCCGACACCAGCTGGAGCTTCGGTGCGCTCAATCAGGGCCCCTTCGCCGATGAGTTCGATCTGGGCTGGGGCAACTACAACATGATCACCCATGTGGTGGCCGGCGACACCATCTTCCTGGTCCGCCTTGGCTCGGGCACCTGGCGCAAGCTCCGCATCGACGGCCTGGCCACGGGCACCTACACCTTCACCCACGCCAACCTCGACGGCAGCGACGAGCTCATCGGCCAGCTCAACAAAGCGGCCTACAGCACGAAGAACTTCGCCTATTGGGACCTGGAGGCCCACACCGTGGTCGATCGCGAACCGGCCAACGACAGCTGGGACCTCACGTTCGTGAAGTACGTCTCCTTCATCCCGCAGCCGTACGGGGTCACCGGTGTCCTGCAGAACAAAGGCATCGAGGCCGCGCGCATGGCCGGCATGCCTCCGGCCGACGCCGACTGGACCACCGCCGCATACAACGCGCACATCAACACCATCGGCTTCGACTGGAAGCGCTTCGACATGCAGACCTTCCAGTGGGTGATCGAGGACTCCCTGAGCTACTTCGTCAAGGATCAGAGTGGCCAAGTCTGGCACCTGGCCTTCACCGGCTTTGGTGGCAGCACCTCCGGCACCATCGACTTCACCCAGGAGCTGGTGAGCGCCACCGGCCTGGCGGAGGATGCCCGCCCCGCCGAGTTGCGGGCGTGGCCCAACCCCTCGGTGGACGGTCTGGTGACCATCGACGCGGGCGACGCCCGGGTCCTTGGGCTCGAGGTGTTGGATGCCGCGGGCCGCGTGGTGCGCTCCGGTGATGCCGTGAACGGTTCGCCCTTCACCCTCGACCTGGATGGCCTTGGAGCGGGGATGTACACCCTGCGCCTGGACACCGACCGTGGTCCGGCCGTGGCCCGGGTGCTGCTGCGCTGAGCCACTCTTGACGTGTCCGTGACCGTGCGCCTGTGCGCGCGTGCGCTCCTTTGCGGAGCTTTTCCAGATGGGATACACCGCCGGCCGGCTCTTCCTCTTCACGGCCACCATCGTTCCGTCCGTGCTCTCCGCCCAGGTCCGCTTGCAGTGCAGGGCCGAGAACGGTGCCGCGGTTCCCTTCGCGAGCGTGACGTGGCGGCAGGAGGGTGAGGCCTTCACCGCGCAGACCGATGACCATGGAGCCCTCACCGTGCCGGCGGACCCCGGCCGCCCAGTGGTCCTGTGCGTGCGGATGATGGGCTTCACGGTCCTCGAGGACACGCTGCTCGGTGGAGGCCCCCATGCACTGCGCCTCAGCCCATCCTCGATCAACATGCCGGAACTGGTGGTCACCGGTCAGTATGGGGCCAACATCGCGGAGAACGCCGTGCATCGCGTGCGCGTGATCGACCGCGGCCGGCTCGATCGCATGGCCGCCAACAACCTCGGCGACGCCCTGCGCAATGAGCTCACCGTACGACTGGGGCAGGACAACATCCTGGGCACCGCGGTGAGCATGCAGGGCCTCGGTGGCGAGAACGTGAAGGTGCTGGTGGACGGGGTGCCGGTGATCGGTCGACAGGATGGCAACCTCGACCTCGCGCAGCTGGACCTCACGGGCATCGAACGCGTGGAAGTGGTGGAGGGCCCGCTCAGCGTGAACTACGGCACCAACGCCCTGGCCGGCACCATCAACCTCATCACCCGCAAACGCTCCAACGACCACGCCAGCGCCAAGGCCACGGCCTATGCCGAGCACATCGGCCGGCTCAACCTCACGGGCACCGCCACCACGCGCCTGGGAGCACACGACCTGGTGCTCACCGGCGGCCGCAATGCCTTTGCCGGCTGGGACCCGGCCACCGGCGGCTGGTATGATCCCACGCCGAGCCTGGCCGACAGCACGCGCCACCAGCAGTGGAAGCCGCGGGAGCAGCTCTTCGCGCGCCTCAATCACCGCTGGCGCGGCGATCGCTGGGACCTTGGCTACAAGGGCGAGGTGTTCCAGGACCGCATCACCGACCGTGGCAGGCCCCGTGCGCCGTACCACGAGACCGCCTTCGATGAGCAGTTCCTCACACACCGGCTGGACAACGCCGTCTTCGCCGAGGGACGCCTCGACCGGGATCGTCGGCTCAATGCGCTCCTTGCGCACCAGCGCTATCGTCGCATCCGGAACACCTGGTTCCGCGACCTCACCGACCTCAGTGAGCAGCTGGTGACCACACCCGGCACGCAGGACACCTCGCGCTTCACGCTCACCAACCTGCGCGCCACCTTGGCCTCGGCCCCTGAAGGAGCATGGCTGTCCTGGGAAGTGGGCACCGACCTCAACCACGAGACCGGCAGCGGGGACCGCATGGCCGGCGACGGGGAGGCCATCAGTGACCTGGCCGCCTTCGCCAGCATGGAGTTGCGTCCGTGGAGCCGGTTGACACTGCGGCCGGGGCTGCGCTATGCCTACAATACGCGCTATGAGGCCCCGCTGATCCCTTCGGCCAACCTGCGTTGGGCTGCGACGCCCGCGCTCACCGTGCGCGCTGCCTATGCACGTGGCTTCCGTGCCCCTTCCCTGAAGGAACTGCACCTCTACTTCGTGGACGTGAACCACGACATCGTGGGCAACCCCGAGCTGCGACCGGAACGTGCGCACCACGGCAGCGCAGCGCTGACCTACCGCACGCAGCGGGAACGCGGCACGTGGTCGGCCGAGCTCACGGCCTTCGCCAACGATGTGGCCGACCTCATCAGCCTCGCCCAGGTGAGCGGTGCACGGTACACCTACGTGAACATCGGTTCGCTGCGCACCTACGGGGGCACCTTGGGCGCCGGTTGGGACAATGGTCGCTGGGCGTTCACCACCGGCGGCTCGATCACCGGACGCACCGACGCCGTGTCACCCGCCGCGCTGTGGAGTCCGGAGGCACGTGCCTCGGTCATGTGGGATCATCGCCGGATGGGCCTCAGCGCATCGCTCTTCTACAAGTACCAGGGCGAACTGGCCAACTACATCGTGGATGCCGATGGTGCCGTGACCCGTGGCACCATCAGCGCCTACCACCTGGCGGATGCCACCCTCACCAAGTCGTTCCTCGACCGCCGCCTCGGCCTCACCGTGGGATGCAAGGACCTGTTCGATGTGCGCAACCTCGCGGCCAGCATGGCGGAGGGCGCGCACTCCGCCGGGGCCAGCGCCGTGCCGATGACCACCGGGCGCACCTGGTTCCTGCGCCTCGATGTTGAACTGCGCAAGCGATCCTGATCATGCGTGCCACCGCCCTGCTTCCGCTCTCCCTCCTGCTCCTCACGGGCTGCCTCAAGGAGGAGCTGCCCGTACCCGCCCGCCCGCGCGGTGAGGCGCAGCGGGTGCAACTGTGCATGGGCAGCGGGTATCAGGACCAGCTGTGGGTGGATGTGGCATCGCGCAGCGTGGTGCGCAGCAACCCGAAGACCGCCTGGGACCTGGCCTTCGAGAGCGGCCCGGACGCGTGGCGGGTGTGGCTGAACGGCAGCCGCCTGATGACCGCCTGGTCGATCGGTGCGGCCGACATCGCCGCACCGGCCGATACCGCCGGGATGGCGCAGGGCCGCCGCATCGACGCGCCCAGCGGGCATCCGGACAGCACGGCGATCGGGGACTGGCGCGGGGCGCAGGACATCCACCTCATCGATCTGGGCTACAACGCCTTCGGAGCCCACCTCGGTGTGCGCAAACTGCAGCTCCTGCAGGTCACCTCCACGGCCTATGTGTTCCGCACGGCCGCGCTGGATGGCTCCGATCTCCAGGAGCACACGCTGGCCAAGTCCGGCGCTTGCGCCTCCAGCATGTTCAGCTTCGCAACGGGACCCGTGGACGTGGAGCCGACCACGGGCAGCTGGGACATGGTCTTCACGCAGTACACGCACCAGTTCCACGAGCCCTTCATCCCCTACATCGTCACGGGGGTGCTCACGCCGCCCGGGGTCCGTGTCGCGCGCATCGCCGGTACCGACATGGCCGCAGTGAGCCTGGCGGACACGGTGCAGCACCCCTTCAGCACGGCGCGGGACGTCATCGGGTTCGATTGGAAGACCTATTCGTTCGACGATGGCGCCTACACCGTGGATCCGGGGATCGTGTACATCATCCATGACGCGCAGGGCCTTTTCCACAAGCTGCACTTCCTGGATTTCTATGACGACCTGGGCACGGTGGGCTGCCCCACCTGGGAGGTGCAGGAGCTCTAGCGCAGCTACATCTCCATGCCGCCGCCATCGTTGGCGTCGCGCTGCGGTTGCCGGCGCCGGAAGATCGAGCTGTTCTGCTCGCCGAACTTCCAGGTGAGGGTGAAGCGCACGAACCGCATCTCGCGACGGCGGTAGGTCTCCTGTTCGAAGAAGGCCGTCTCCACCGTGTTGCCCCAGCGCCGCGTGAAGAACACGTCGTTCACCGACACCACGGCGTTCAACCGGCGCGTGATGTCCTTGCCCACTGAGAGGTCCACGCCGTACTGCTCCAAGGTGCGGCCTTGCGGCTGGATCCGCGGCCCTTCGTACTCGCCGTTCACCTGCACGGACCAGTCCTTCGGCAGGCGGTAGTTCACCAGCAGCTTGGCGTTCCACAGGAAGCCCTGGTTGCGCTCCCCACCGTTCGCGGACGAGAGCGCCACATCCAGGTACTGCGCGGTGCCGCTCAGCGTGAACTGAAGGCCCTGCAACGGTTCCACCTTCAGCACGTTCTCCCAACCGGCCGTGACGCTGTGGCTGCCGTTCACGAAGGTGTTCAGCAGCACGGTGCTGTCCGTGGCCAGCGGGGTGCTGTAGCCCGTGATCACATCCTCGGTGTAGCGACCGAAGGCGCTGGTGAGCCAGCTGGCCTTGCCCTTCCAGAAGGGCAACAGGTGGTTCACCTCGGCCATGTTGTTCATCTCCGGGGCAAGACCCGGGTTGCCGATGCGCACGTTGCGGGCGTCGCTGAACATGATGAAGGGCATGATCTGCCAGAATCGTGGCCGGTCGATCTTGCGCGAGAAGTTCACCTGCAGTTCGCGCAGGGTCCCGGGCCAGCGATGCACCAGGTACACCGCTGGGAACAGCGCCTTCAGCAGGTCCTGCCCGCCATCAGGGTATTTGTAACTGAACACCTGGTCCTTGCCGATCAGCTCCGTCTCGAACCAGGTCTGCTCGAAGCGCAGCCCGGCCTGCAGGCTCCAGCGCTCGGTGAGCGTGCGCGTCCAGTTCACGTAGGCCGCGTTGATGAGGTCGGTGATGCGGTAGTCGTTCGTGAGCGCACTATCGAGCTCGCCCATGGGCGCCTGCGGAGTCGTCAGCAGCACGTCCAGCCAGGTGCGGTCCCACTTCAGGTTGCTCTTCACGCCGTATTCCAGCTTGCTGCGTTCGCTCAGCGGATCCGCCATGTCGAACTGGAAGGACCATTGGTCGTAGTACGACCCGCCCAGGTTGTCCTGGATGCGCGGCGTGGTGGTGTCGGGCCCTCCATCGGCGATGAAGCGCCGCAGGTCGAAACGCGAATCACTGTCGCGGTCCCACCGGTTGTAGGTGAGGTCCACCGACCATTCCTTGCCCTCCTTGGGGCCCTTGTGCCGGAAGGCCAATTGCGAGGTCAGGCTCCGCGTGTCGCTCTCCGAGTCGTTCACCTGCGTGCCATACGAGCTGACCTGCCCGGTCGCCGTGCGGTTCTCGAAGGCCTGGCGCTCGCGGCCCGACATGTCGTGGAACCGGACGCCCTGCGACACGGACAGTACGCTGCGGTTGCTCACCTGTACATCCACGCCGAATCGACCGCCGAACATGCGCCGTCCGGACCGGCTGTCCGTGTCCTGCTCGAACGTGCCTGTCGGCAGGCCCTGGGCGAGGTCGGTGCGGAGCGTGAGCCCGTCGGTGACATTGGTGCCGTCGTTGTAATTGGCGCTGAGGTTGAAGCCCCAGCGGCCTTCGCGCAGGTTGATGTTGCCGCCGGCCTGGTACCTGTCGTTCGTGCCCACCCCGGCCTGGAGCTGTCCGCTGTAGCCGGGCTTGGTGCTCTTCTTCAGCACCACGTTGATGATGCCTCCGGTGCTGTTGGCGTCGAAGATCACCGAGGGGTTGGTGATCACCTCCACCCGTTCGATCTCCTCCGCAGGGATCTGCTCCAGCGTGAGCGAGGAGGGGCGGCCGTCCACCAGGATCTGCGGGCGGGCACCCCGCATCTCCACGTTGCCCTCCACGTCCACGCTCAGGCCGGGCACGTTCTTCATCACGTCCACGCCGGAACCGCCGCGCGCCGCCAGGTCCTTGTCGACGTTGAACACCCTGCGGTCCACCAGCATCTGCATCGGGCTCTTCTCGCGGACCACCGTGGCCTCCTGCAGCACTCCGGCATCCGCCTCCAACTTCAGGTTGCCCATGTCGACCTCGGGCTTTTCGCGCGTCACCTCCACGGCCTGCTCGATGGCGCGGTAGCCCAGGAAGCTCACCTGAAGGCGGTAGCGTCCGCCGGGCACCGGCTCCAGCAGGAAATCGCCGTTGCCACGTACCATGGCGCCGGTGACCACGCTGTCGCGCACGCCGGCGAACAGGGTCACCGTCGCGAACTCCGCACCCTTGCCGCTCACCGCGTCGATCACCTTCCCGTAGATGCGGCCGTTCACCGGACGTCCGCCGCCCCCGGGCCGTTGCGCCATCGCTGCCATGAACGGGGCGATGACGGACATGAGCAGCAGGACCCGGAGGGGGGAAGGGGGCATGGCGCAAAGCTACCGGGATGCCTGCTGGCCGCCGAGCGTGGGCCGGCAACCCCGGTCGAGATCAACATCTTTTCACAGGGAGCCAGGGGGGGGTAACGAAAGAGCCCCGCCGAAGCGGGGCCCCTTGGATGGCATGGGGATGGATCACTCCTCGTCGCGGCGGTAGGAGCGCTCGCCACGGTCGCGGAACCCGCCGCGGTCGTTGCGGTAGCCGCCACGGTCGCCACCACCTCCTCCACGGAAGGGGCGGTCGCCCTCCGGGCGGGGGCGGGCCTCGTTCACCACGAGGTCACGGCCGTGGAAATTCTTGCCGTTGGTGGCCTCGATGGCCTGACGGCCGGCGTTGTCATCGGACATTTCCACGAAACCGAAGCCGCGGCTCCGGTTGGTGGCCTTGTCCATGATGATCTTGGCCGAAGTGACCTCGCCGTAAGGCTCGAAGAGCTCACGGAGGTCCTGGTCCTTCACTGAGTAAGGGACGTTGGCGACGTAAATGTTCATGCGTTCTACTGACGTGTTTGGTTGGTCTTTGCCTGTGCCGGAGTGGTCTCGCCAAAGCACGCTCCGGCCGTTGGGCGGCACGAAAGTAGGCAGAAGTCCGATCCCGGCAAGCCCCCCCCGCCCGGAAGGCCTTTCCCATCGGGCGTTCCGGGTCCCGGAGACCCCGCCACCACCACCTGCCGCCCGGACCGCGGTGCTCTGGATGCTGGGTTGCACCATGGTCCGGACCGCGAGGCTTTCCCGGGCGGTCACTGTTCCCCGTTCGTCCCTGCCGGTCATCGGTCCACCGGTCCGTCCCTTCATCCGAGGCCCGGCGCTCTGGCAACCCGCAGTTTCGGGCCGTGGACCGTGTCATCGACCCCCGGCCGGCCCGGAGGAGACGCCTGATCGCCTTCGGAGGAACGGCCGTTGCGATCCTCGTCGCCCTGGCTTGGTGGAGCAGCTCGTTCGCCACGAGCAGGGTCCGCGTGGAGGCCGCCAAGGTCAGCATCGGAACCGTGGAGAAGGGGCTGTTCAAGGAGTTCATCCCCGTCACCGGCACGGTGCAACCCATCCAGACGGTCTTCCTGGACGCGCTCGAAGGAGGCACCGTGAAGCACCGCTTCGTGGAGGACGGCACGCACGTCAAGGCGGGCGATCCCATCATCGAGCTCAGCAATCCGCAGCTGCACATGGACGCCATCAACCGCGAGGCGCAGCTGCTGGACCAACAGAACAACCTGCGCACCACGCGCCTGGCGATGGATCAGCAGACCACCCGCCTGCGCGATGAGCTGCTCAACCTGGAGAAGGACCTGAAGCGTCTGGAGCGTGAAGCCGTGGTGGACGAGCGGCTGGTGCGCGACTCGTTGATGGCCGCCCACACCTTCCGGAGCAACCGCGAGCACCTGGAGTACATGCGCGAGAAGCGCCGGCTGCTGGCGGCCAATGTCCGGAGCGATTCGCTCTTCCGACAGAGCCAGCTCGGCTCCATCACCAGCGGTCTCGAGCTCATCGATCAGAACCTGCGCTTCCTGCGGGAGAACCTGCGGAACCTGGTGATCAAGTCGCCCATCAATGGGCAGCTCAGCGGACTGAACGTGGAGCTGGGACAGACCCGGCAGCGGGGTGAGCGGATCGCGCAGATCGATGTATTGGAGAGCTTCAAGGTGCGGGCGCGCATCCCCGAGCACTATGTGAGCCGGATCGGCATCGGACTGCTGGGCACCTTCACCCACGCCGGTCGGGAGCATGCCATCGAGGTCTTCAAGGTGTATCCCGAGGTGAGCAACGGCGAGTTCGACGTCGACCTGCGCTTCGTGGGGGAGAAGCCCGCCGTGCGTCGCGGCCAGACCTTCCAGGTGCGGCTGCAGTTGAGCGAGGACATGCAGGCCGTGCTCCTGCCGCGCGGACCCTTCTTCCAGGACACGGGCGGTGGCTGGGTCTATGTGCTGGACGCGGACGGCATGGCCACGCGGCGTGACGTGAAGCTTGGTCGGCAGAACCCCGATGTGTACGAAGTGCTGGACGGCCTTCAACCCGGCGAACGGGTGGTGACGAGCCGCTATGCCGCATTCAATGACGCGGATGAACTACTGATCGAATAGCTCCAACGAAAGCCTGCGCACGTGGCGTGTTACGCATGGCGTGTTGCGGGCCCCCACAACACGCAACCAACACGACCATGAGCCTTCTGAAGACCGCCCACCTCTCCAAGGTCTACCGCACGGACACCGTGGAGACCACCGCCCTCCACGACGTGAGCATCGACATCGCCCAGGGCGAGTTCGTGGCCATCATGGGTCCCAGCGGTTGTGGAAAGTCCACACTGCTCAACATCCTGGGGCTGCTCGACGGACCCAGCAGCGGAGCCTACCTGGTGAACGGCGAGGACGTGAGCGCCTACAACGAGCGCAGGCGGGCGGAGGTACGCAAGAGCACCATCGGCTTCGTGTTCCAGAGCTTCAACCTGATCGATGAGCTCACCGTGGCGGAGAACATCGAGCTTCCGCTGATCTACACGCGCCTGGGCAGGGCCGAACGGGAACAGCGGGTGAAGGCGGCGATGGACCGGATGAACATCGGGCACCGCGCGAAGCACTTTCCCCAGCAGCTCAGCGGCGGCCAGCAGCAGCGCGTCGCCATCGCCCGCGCCGTGGTGAACGCGCCCAAGCTCATCCTGGCCGACGAGCCCACGGGCAACCTGGACAGCACGATGGGCGAAGAGGTGATGGCCCTGCTCACCGAGCTCAACAAGGCGGGCACCACCATCATCATCGTCACGCACAGCCTGCGCGATGCGGGCTATGCCCAGCGGACCATCAAGCTGCTCGACGGAAAGGTGGTGGAAGGCCATGTGCCGGTCCAGGCGTTGCTCTAAGCTCACGCTCGCATGTGGAACAACTACCTCCTTATCGCCTGGCGCTCCCTCAGGCGCGACAAGCTCTTCGCGGCGCTCAACATCTTCGGCCTCGCCATCGGTGTGGTGGCCTGTTTCCTCATCACCATCTACGTGCAGGATGAGCTGAGCTACGATGCCCATCATCGGAAGGCCGACCGGATCTTCCGTATTCAGGCACACTACCGGTTCGGTGATACCAAGGATGATTTCGGCATCACGCCTTTCCCCATCATCGAGGCGCTGCTGAATGAGCATCCCGACATCGAAGCGGGCATCTCGCTCTACCAGCTGGGGCCCACCACGCTGGAGCACGACGGGCAGCGCTACGAGGCGAAGGACGGTTACAACGCCGATACCAGCACCTTCCGGAACTTCGATTTCACCTTCACGCACGGCGGGAACGATGCGCTGGACGAGCCGGACAACATCGTCATCATGCAGGACATGGCCACGCGCATGTTCGGCGAGCAGGACCCCATCGGCAAGCTGGTTACGCGCAATGGCCGCACCTTGAAGGTGGCCGGCGTGATCGACGGGAAGGCGGAGAACACGCACATCCCCATGGGCGTCTTCATGAGCCGTCTGGGCATGCCGCCGCAAGCACGCGAGCAGCTGGGCCAGAGCTGGGGCAACAACAGCTGCTTCAACTACCTGGTGCTGGCACCGGGCGTGAGCGCCGATGACTTCCAAGGGAAGATGGACGCCTTCGTCACCAAGTACATCATCCCGGCCTGGGGCGGGGACCGGTTCCAAGGAAGCATCCGCTTCAACCTGGAGCCGCTGCGCGAGGTGTACTTCAACAACGAGCTCATCTACGACACGCCGAAGAAGGGCAACAAGGCCTACGTCACGCTCTTCGCCATCGTGGCGGTGCTCATCCTGGCCATCGCCTGCATCAACTACATCAACATGAGCACGGCCGATGCCACGCGCCGCGCCAAGGAGGTGGCCTTGCGCAAGGTGAGCGGCGCGCAGCGTGGGCAGCTCGTCGCGCAATTCATCGGCGGAAGCGTGATGATCGCGGTCTTCGGCATCGTGGTGGCGCTCGGCCTTCTCTGGCTGGCGCTGCCCGCGTTCAATGGCATCACGGGCAAGGAGATCGGCATGGGCCACGTGCTGCGCGGCAGCTTCCTCGCGGTGGTGTTGCTCATCGTGCTCGTGATCGGCGTGGGCGCCGGCAGCTATCCCGCCTTCTTCCTGTCGCGTTTCGCACCGCAACTGCTGCTGAAGGAAGGCTTGGCCAGTGGCGCGGGCAGGGGCCGTGTGCGCAAGGTGCTCATGGGGGCGCAGTTCGCCATCGCCCTCTTCATGGTGGTGGGCACGCTCGCGGTCTTCGCGCAACTGCATTGGCTGCGCACCACGGACATGGGCTTCCGAAAGGAGAACCTGCTGAGCATCGCCATGCCGCTGCCACAAGGCCCCGACACGCTCGCGTGGGACAGGCTGCGCCCGGTGAAGGACGAGCTGATGCGCCAGAGCTTCGTGAGCGGCGCGGCCTTCACGCAGAACCTGCCGGGGCAGGGGAGCGGCCGCTGGGTGCTGAAGGTGAACACGCCCGAGGGTCGGGTCGACAAGCCGATGCCGACCATGAGCACCGATGCCGACTTCCCCGCGCTGCTCGGCGTGGAACTGGCCGCGGGCCGCTACTTCGACCCCAGCATCCCCGGCGATCGTGAGAACGCCGTGATGGTGAACGAGAGCGCGGTGAAGGCATTCGGCTGGCAGGATCCTTTAACGGAGAAGATCCACATCCCCGGTGACAGCGTGGATCAGGAGCTCACCGTGATCGGCGTCCTGAAGGACTTCCACTACACCAGCATGCACACGCCGATCGAGCCGCTCGTGCTCTTCCAGAGCAGCGAGCGCTACGGCGCGCGTAACCTCGTGCTGCGCCTGTCGCCGGGTGATGTTTCGCAGCAACTGGCCACGCTCCGGAGCGAATGGAAGCGCCTCTTCCCGAACGCCGAATGGGATGCCACCTTCCTCACGGACAGCATCGCGCAGCTCTATGAGGCCGAGGACGGACTATACCGGGTGTTCACCGCGTTCGCCGTGCTCACCATCGTCCTCACGATCATGGGGCTGTACGGGCTGGCCTATTTCACGGCGAAGCAGCGCACGCGCGAGATCGGCATCCGCCGCGTGCTGGGGGCGCCGCTCCTGGACATCGTGCGGCGCATGAACCGCGAGTTCGTCATCCTCATGGGCCTGGCGCTGCTCGTGGCCTTCCCGCTGGCCTTCTACGCCATCGGCCGTTGGCTGGAGACCTTCGCGTACCACACCACTATCTCGCCTCTGCTCTTTGCGGCCGCGCTGCTCATCACCTTGATCGTCACGGTGCTCACCGTCTCGGTGCAGGCCTACCGCGCGGCGGTGGCCGATCCCGTGAAGGCGCTACGGCACGAGTGAGCGGCGCCCGCTCCGGCCCCTTTCCGTCCCCAAGGAGTTTATTCTGCTTCGATCGTCGGCTCCGGGTGGATATGGACCTACCTTGCCCCCGTTCCCCGGTGCTTTTGCCGGATACCAACAGGTCCCGCTTTGATCGGGACACATTACCAGTCAGTACAATGTCAAGTGGTACAGTGAAGTTCTTCAACACGGAGAAAGGTTTTGGTTTCATCACCCCGGACGAAGGAGGCAAGGACCTCTTCGTTCACAAGACCGGCACCCGTGCGCAGATCTTCGAAGGTGACAAGGTCACGTTTGAAGTGGAACAGAGCCCCAAGGGGCCCAATGCGGTGAACGTCTCGAAGGCTTAGACCTTTCACGCTTACTTGTAACGAAGCCCTCCGAGCGATCGGGGGGCTTCGCCATTCGGGGCCAACCGCCCGTCACCGCGCCAACGCCAGCGCACGCATTCCATCGCCCGATAGGGCGAAGCGGGCAACTTGCATCACCCCTTGTTGCCATGCTGAAGAACCTCCTCTTCACCGGCTTCCGCAACCTCTGGAAGCAGAAGCTCTACACGCTGATCAACCTGCTGGGCCTGGCCACGGGGTTCGCATGCTTCGTGCTGATCGGGTCGTACGTGCGCCATCAGCGCAGCTTCGACCGCTTCGTGCCGCACCACGACCGCGTGTACCGCGTGGTGGGCAAGATCGAGATGGAGGGCCAGGGCGAGCACAGCAGCAGCATGGTCTTCGGCCTCGGACCCACGCTGTACCACGACCATCCGGAGCTCATCGGACGCTACTGCCGCTGGTTCGACTTCCAGGACCCGCAGCACACGCTGAAGGTCGGCGACAGCCTCAGCACCGACAAGATGTTCACCGAGAGCGGCCTCTATCTCGTGGACAGCACCGTGTTCGAGCTCTTCGGCTATCCACTGATCCAGGGCGATCCGAAGACAGCGCTCAGCAAGCCTGGCAGCATCGTGCTCTCGCAGGAGCTGGCGAAGAAGTACTTCGGCGATGCCGATCCGATGGGGCAGCTGATGAAGTGGGACAACGCGATGGATGTGCAGGTCACGGGCATCCTCGGCGAGATCCCGCGCAACTCGCACATCCGTTTCGAGGGCCTGGTGAGCTTCGGCACCATCCTGCAGTTCTGGAGGAACATCGAGCGCAACAACTGGGTGTGGAACCCCTGCTGGACCTACGTCCGGCTGAAGGAGGGCGTGAGCGAAGCGGAGGCGGAGCGCGTCTTCCCGGACTTCATCCAGAAGTACTACCCCGACTTCCTGAAGGACCAGATCGGGCACGAGCTGCAGCCGCTGGCGGACATCCACCTCACCAGCAAGCTCGACTTCGAGATGCGGCAGAACGGCGATGCGGGCACGGTGAACATCCTCTGGGCCATCGGCTTCTTCATCCTGCTGCTCGCGGGCGTCAACTTCATGAACCTGGCCACGGCGCGCAGCGCCTACCGGGCGCGCGAGGTGGGCGTGCGGAAGGCCGCCGGCGCCACGCGCGGCCAGCTCATCGCCCAGTTCATCCTGGAGAGCGTGCTCATGAGCGTGCTCGCCGCGCTGATCGCCCTCGCGCTCATCCACCTGCTGATGCCCGCCTTCAACGCGCTGGCCGGGGAGACCATGGTGCTGCCGGCGATGGTCGCCCCAGTGCTGTTCGGCATCGCCGTGGTGCTGGGCCTGCTCAGCGGGATCTACCCGGCCTTCTTCCTATCATCCTTCCAGCCCGCCGCAGTGCTGAAGGGCAACGGCGGCGGCACCGCTCGTGGGCTGGCGCTGCGCAGGGCCCTGGTGGTGGTGCAGTTCGCCATCGCACTGGTGCTCATCATCGGCACCGTGTTCGTGCAGCGGCAGCACGACCATCTGCGCAGCGTGGACCTCGGCTTCGCCAAGGAGCAGGTGATCCTGATCCCTGTGCGCGCACCGATGTACGATGTGTACACGGCCGTCTTCCCCGAGCTGAAGAAGATCAGCGGCGTGAAGGCCGTGAGCTGGGCCAACGACATCATCGGCAAGAAGCACAACACGCACGAGTTCAACTGGGGCACCATGGAGCAGGGCAAGTGGACCTATCTGCCCGCGCTCTATGTGAACCCCGAGTTCCAGCAGGCCATGGACATCGAACTGCTCGCCGGCCGCTGGTTCTCGCGCGACTTCCCCGGCGATGATTCGCTCAGCGTGGTGATCAACGAGACCTTCGCGAAGCAGCTGCATCCCGACGACCCCGCCCAAGCGGTGGGCGAGCGCATGGACACGCCGCACGGTGAGGAACGCGTGGTGGGCGTGGCCAGGGACTTCGCCTTCGACCCGCTCTTCAAGGCCGTGCAACCCTTCGTGTTCGACATGACCAGGGACATCGGGCAATGGCTGCGCTACATCTACATCCGCACAGAAGGCGGCGACCCCACGCCCGTGATCGAAGCGGCGCGCAAGGAGTGGAACGCACGCACCACCAGCTTCCCCTTCGAGCACCAGTTCCTCGACGACCAGCTGGACATGCAGTACGAAGCGCAGGGTCGGCTGGCCAAGCTCGTCGGCATCTTCTCCTTGCTCGCGGTCTTCATCGCCTGCCTGGGCCTCTTCGCCCTCGCCTCCTGGACCGCCGAGAAGCGCACCCGCGAGATCGGCATCCGCAAGGTGATGGGCGCGGACACGTTGCGGATCACCTGGGTGGTCACGCGCGACTTCCTTTTCCTCGTGCTCATCGGCACGCTGGTCGCAGTACCGCTCGCGTGGTTCGGCGTGGGCCGCTGGCTGGAGAACTTCGCCTTCCGCACGCACATCGAGCCGCTGGTCTTCGTGGGCTCAGGACTGGTCGTCCTGCTGATCGCCATGTTCACGGTGAGCTTCCGGGCGATACGCGCGGCGCAGACGGATCCGGTGAAGGCGCTTCGTCACGAATGAACCGACGCATCATGCACCGCCGCCGCTTCCTCACCACCACCGCCCTTGGTCTGCCGCTGCTGGGCGTGTTGCCCGCGCGCGCGCAGAACCTTGCCGGTATCGACAAGCCACCGCGCCTTCCCGATGACCTGGTGAAGGAATTCGTACGGGTGGGGCACGGCGAGTTCGAAGCCGTGAAGCGCATGCTCGATGAGCGGCCCGGGTTGCTGAACGCTTGCTACGATTGGGGCGGCGGCGACTTCGAGACGGCCCTGGAAGCGGCCGGTCATGTGGGCAGCCGCGATGTGGCGGAATACCTGCTCGAGCGCGGTGCCCGCCCCAACATCTTCGTGGTCACCATGTTGGGCCATACGGCCGTGGTGAAAGCCCAGTTGGCGGCCTTCCCGCACCTGCTGCGCGCAAAAGGCCCGCACGGGCTCACGCTCCTTCATCACGCGAAGCGTGGTGGAGAAGCGGCGAAGGAACTCCTTGAACATTTCCTCGGGCTGGGACTTACGGAGATGAAGTTCGCGTTGCCGTGAGGACAGGCCCATCGGGTCATTTCTTCCGAGTGGCTGCCTTCTTCTTCGGGAAGTAGAACTCGCTCTTGATGCCAGCAGCCTTCATCAGGTCCAAACCGTATTGCCGAAGCGTCTCGATCACAGGGATGGCCTGTTCCCCCAAGGGTGTGAGGGCGTACTCGGTACGTGGCGGCACCTCCGCGTACACCTTACGGGTGATGAGCCCGTGCTGCTCCAACTCGCGCAGTGCGGCCGCCAACTGGCGGTCGCTGATGTGTGCCATGCTCTTCTTCAACTCGCTGAAGCGCTGCTTATCCTTCTTGAGGCGGTAGAGGATCGGGCTCTTCCACGTGCCGCCGATGTGCGCCATGGCGAACTCCAGCGGGTTGTAGTACACGTGACCGTCGTGGGTGAAGTCGGGCATGCTGAACAGCAGGTGATGGACCTGTCGTGGTGTTGGGGTGGCGATGAAGGGCGCTCCAAAGATCGCCCAAGGTCTTGTTAGCGCTGATGCTATCCAAAATGTAAGTACCCTACAAAGGAGTACTAACCACCGATCGTGCTTGTACGGACCGGAGGTTTGCGGTCCGAACAACAGACCATGAGCGCATCCCTCAACCTCATCGACCCCGCGAAGCCCAAGCGCATCGCCCTCATCGCCGCCAACGCCTCCACCAGCAAGCAGACCGGCTGGCCCATCGGCTTCTGGTGGGCCGAGCTCACGCACCCCTACTGGGAGTTCGTGGAGAAAGGCTACCAGGTGGACATCTACAGCCCCGATGGCGGGGACCTGATGGCCGACGGCTTCAGCGACCCCGAGCACGAGAGCGGGTACAGCGCGGCCGACATCCTGAGCCTCGGCTTCAAGAAGAGCCCCAAGCATGCGGAGCTGGTGAAGAACACCAAGCCGATGAGCGCTATCAACGTGGCCGACTACGACGCCGTCTTCCTCACCGGCGGCCAGAGCCCGATGTACACCTTCATCGACAACGCCCCGCTCCACAAGCTCGTGGTGGACTTCCACGAGGCGAGGAAGGTGGTGGCCATCGTGTGCCATGCCACCTGCATCCTGCTGAAGGCGAAGACCGCCGACGGCAAGCTGTTGGTGGACGGCAAGACCTGGACGGGCTTCGCCGATGCCGAGGAGCAGTTCGCGGACAACTTCGTGGGCCAGCGCATCCAGCCCTTCTGGATCGAGACCGAGGCGAGGAAGCTGCCCAACACCAACTTCATCACCGGCGGGATGTTCAAGGCCTTCGCCGTACGCGATGGGCGACTGATCACCGGCCAGCAACAGTTCAGTGGCGCCGCCACCGCCCGCATGGTGATCGAGGCGCTGGGAGCCTGACATAACGGTGGATCAGCGCACCTGTAGCCTCGACCCACCGGGTTGACCATACGGGTGCGCTGGACCGTTGATCCGCAACCCGAACGATGTATCCCAGCCCATGATCATCAAACGCCGCTTCTCCCCCCTGAAGGTGCTCCCCTACGTGCAGGGTGAGCTGTTGCTGGCCCTGGTCGCAGCGGGTGGGGCCTATGCGCTGCACCGCTGGGAACCCCTGGTGGCGCTGCCCTTCAGCATCGCGGCCACGCTCGGCGGGGCGCTGGCCATCTTCATCGGCTTCCGCAACAACAGCGCCTACGGCCGCTGGTGGGAGGCGCGCACGCTCTGGGGCGGCATCGTGAACAGCACGCGGGTGCTGGCGCGGCTCATCATCACCTTCACGGACAGCCATGCGCACCAGCCGAACCACGACGCGGCGCGCCGTGCGGCCTTCAAGCGCGAGATGGTGTACAAGGTGATCGCGTGGGTGCATGCGCTGCGGCTCCACCTACGCGGGCAGCAGGCGTGGTCTGAGCTGGCACCACTGCTCCCCGCCGCGGACCACGATGAAGTGCTGAAGGCGAACAACAAGCCCAACGTGGTGATGCAGCAGCTGGGCCGCCGCATCTACCAGGCCATGGCCGATGGCACCCTCGGCGGCTTCGACAGCTTCCAGATGGAAGGACAGCTGCTGGCGCTGGCCAATTACCAGGGCGGCTGCGAACGCATCAAGAACACGCCGCTGCTACGGCAATACCACTTCTTCACACGCGTTTTCCTGCAGGTGTTCATCGTGCTGCTGCCCTTCTGCCTGGTGGCCGACCTGGAGCGCATGGGCATTGGCTGGGCCGTGGTGCCCGTGGCGCTCGTCATCAGCTTCGTGTTCGCCATCATCGGCAAGGTGGGCGAGGTGAACGAGGACCCCTTCGAGGGCCGCATCACCGATGTGCCGCTCACCGCCCTATGCAACACCATCGAGCGCGACCTGCGGGAACTGCTGGGCGAAACGCAACTGCCCGTGAAGCTTCAGCCGGTGGATGGATACTTGGATTGAGATGCTTGGAGAAGTGATAAAGAGAGAAAGAGATGAAGTGAGAAAGTGGCGCGCTTTCTCATCTTCTCACTTTCTCACCATACAGACCTTCACAACTGCCGCGATCATCAACCTAACCACTATCTCCACCGCCCACGCCCAACTGAGCGAGGCCGATACCCTGCGCTGGCAGTACCGTGTGAGCGCCACCGGTAGCTGGCTGCGCGGCAACGTGGAGCAGTTCATGCTGCTGGGAACGGGTGAGGTGGCGCACGTTCGCGAGCGCTGGGGCTTCAAGAGCGCGATCAACTACCAGTACGGCACCTTCTTCTACCGGCAGACACTGGGGGAGGGCATCTGGCGCAACTTCGTCTATGTCAACCCGCGCGCCCGCCTCTATCCCTACCTGATGCTGTGGTACCAGCGCAGCCACCAGCGCGGCATCGACCACCGAACCCAGGTGGGCCCGGGCATCACCTATGTGCTGCTGCGGAAGAACGCGCAGTTGCTCAAGCTCTCCGCCACCGCCACCTACGAGGCCAACACTTTTCGCAGCGCGAGCTTCCGGGAGCGGCCTGACCTGACCGCAACGGAGCTGGAGACCTGGCGTCTCACCGGCCGGTTGTACGGCGAGCACAAGCTGTTGGAAGGGGTGATGCGCGTCCAGTACGAAGCCTGGTTGCAGCCATCGCTCACCGATGCCGACAACCTGCGCGCCCACGTGGAAGCCGCGCTCAGCATCCCCCTCAAGAAATGCTTTGCCCTGCGCCAGGCCGTGAACTGGAGCTACGAGAGCGTGGTGCAGCAGCGCAACACCTACGAGGACCTGTTGTGGACCTTTGGCATCAGCTATGAACGGCGGTGACCAACCCCCAACCTCATCAACCCCCAACCCTTCAACCTGCCATGACGATCACCATCATCGGCGCCGGCAACATCGGCGGCACGCTCGCGGAGAAATGGAAGGCCGCGGGACACGACATCCTCATCGGTGCGCGCAACCCGAACGACGCGGAGACCTTGACCTGGGCACAAGGCATCGGCGCCCGCGTGATGACGATCACTGAGGCGGTGCAGGCCTCAGAGTCCGTGCTTATCGCCACGCCCGGCAAGGTGGTGGTTGAGCTGGCCACGAGCCTGGGGGATGCGGTGAAGGGCAAGCTGGTGATGGACGCCACCAACATGGCGGGTCCGCTCGGCACCGCGCCCGGCTTCGAAGCGCTGCGCAAAGCCGGGGCTGACGCCGTGAAGGTCTTCAACTGCACCGGCTGGGAGAACCTGGCCGACCCGCGCTACGGCGATGAGCTGGCGGACATGTTCATGGCCGGTGGCAGTGCCGATGCGAAGGCCCGGGTGCGCGAGCTGGTGAAGGCCGTGGGCTTCGCCGCCTGCTACGACATGGGCGGCGATGACAAGGTGCCCATCCTGGAAGGCTTCGCCCTGGTGTGGATCGATCTGGCCATCTTCCAAAAGATGGGTCGTGGGATCGCGTTCAAGCTGATGCGGCGCTAGGCCATTACCTTCGGCACCAACCCCTAACGCGAACGCAGATGCCCATCAACCGCAAGGCCACCGCCACCTGGAACGGCACCGGCAAGGAAGGCGCCGGCCACATCACCACCACCAGCGGTGTGCTCAGCAACACCCCGCACTCCTTCCTCACCCGCTTCGTCAGCGAGGACGGCCGCGCCGGTACCAACCCCGAGGAGCTGATCGCCGCTGCGCACGCCAGCTGCTTCACCATGAAGCTGAGCTTCGTGCTCAACGCCGCCGGCTTCACCGCCGATGCGCTCGAATGCACGGCCAACGTGAAGATGGACAAGGTGGGCGAGGGCATGGGCGTGGTGGGCATCCATCTGGACCTGAAGGGCACGGTGCCTGGCATCGACGCCGAGCGGTTTCAGGCTTGTGCGGAGGACGCCAAGGCCAACTGCCCCATCAGCCAATTGCTGCGGAGCGTGCCCATCACCCTGAGCGCACAGCTGGCCTGATCCTTTGTGTCCATCAGGCACTGCGTATCAGCGTCTTTCACCGTGGTTCGGTGGGTATTCCTCACTCCTTGCTGACACCTTTCCTTTCCGCATCAGCCGCCCTCTGCCCGGCCGTCGAGGCAGCGGCGATCTCTTCCACCGGACGATCGAACTACGCCCGGTTGAACACCTCCTTCAGGGCTTCGGCCATGGCCCCTGCTGAACAGGTTCTCCGACGTTCCGCTCGGATCAGCGGAACAGTTCGATCACCTCGCCCTGACGCGGGATGACGAAGCGGCACCCGTCACAGGGCGCAGGAAGGTCCAGGCCCTCGACGGTGGCCGCCTCGTGGTGCATCACCACCACGGCGCGTGCATCGATGCGTTTGCCCTGCGCGTGCACCGTGCGCAGCAACCAGGGCGTGACGAAGACCACCGCCAGGTCACGCGAAGCCAGCAGGTGCGCGGGGTCCTCGGTATCGCCCGCGATGTACAGACGGCGCCCGCGGATGCTGACGATGTACGAGGCATGCGGCATGTCCCCATGCGGCGTGGCCTGCGGGTAGATGTAGATGCCCTGCGCCTCGAGCCGGGCGATCGAAGCAGCTTGTGCCGCCTCCGCTTGGAACGGCGCGATCAGGTCGAGGCGTGTCCCGGCGAACCTGCTGCTGTCGAAGTGGTCGAGGTGACCGTGCGTGATCAGGGCTGTTCCCCGGACATCGGCCATATCGGCCGGCATCTCGTACGTGTCATATCCTGAGTGGCCGGGCTGGTAGGGGAAGTCGGTGAACAGCGTCCAGTCCTCCAGCCCGATCCGGAACGCGCAGTTGCCGATGAAGGTGGCGTTCACGCGTTGCGCGGACAGGCCCAAGGGCAGTGTGGCAAGCAGGAGAACGATGAGCGATGGGTGGGGAGAGCGCATGCACGGGCCGCTGGGTGCGGTGAACTGCGAAGCTACTCCACCACCACCGGCTGGTCCTTGGGATGCTTCACGCTGTAGACGAAGCCCTGCTTACGCGTGGCCTTGGGTTCCAGGCTGAAGCGCCAGGTGAGGCGCCCGCGCTGCTCGTCCACCGCGGCACCACCGGCGTCCTCGAGCTTCACCTCCACCTCGCTGCGCGGGCTCAACGGGTACTGGTCGTGCAGTTCCAGGTCCACCGCGGTGGACTTGGTGTTGCGCACCGTGATGTCCCATCCGCGCGTCACCGTGCGCTTGCCTCCGATCACGGCCTTGTCGTCGGAGCCCTTGCGGCGCGCACGCTCCACCACCACACCCTTGTCGCGCCCCAGGCTGATGTTCAGCGTGTCCTGCGGGCGGCTCAGGTCCAGATGGCTCTGGCCCACGAAGGTGCCCTCGAAGAACACGTTGGCCTGACCCGGCAGCAGGTTCAGGTCCTCCCATCCGGTGGTGCGTGCATAGAGGAAGGCATCGGGGTCCAGCTTGGGTGTGCAGTAGTGCTTGTACAGCGCAGGGATGCTGTGCGTGCGTACGCCCACCGTGTGCGCCTGTCCGTCGCTGGGCACCGTGAACGGAGCCTCGATGGCGAACTCCACGGTGGTGGTGCGGAACACCACGGTGTTGTCCACCGTGGTCACGGCGTCCAGGTCATCCAGTTTCATCGTTGCATCGCCCATGGCGGCCGGTGGCGCTTCGCGGTACGCCTCGGACCTGGTCCGCCCACTTCGGATCGTGATCGACTCCAGCATCGCGGGTTCATCCAGCACCCAAGGCCGCAGCTCGGGCATCACCCCGCCAACCGTGGGGTTGCCACTGCTCAGGCCCAGGTCCACCTTGGTCCAGTCCTCTCCGGTGTTGTTCACCACCTGGGCCTTCATCAGCAGTTCGATGGGCTGTCCCACGGCCTTGGCGCGCAGGTCATAGGCCGGTGTCCATCCCGCGCTGCGCACGAAGTAGCCGAGCGTGAAGGTGGCCGCCACCTCCGCCGGGCTGTCCAGCTCCACCACCACCTCGCATGTGGGGCGCGGGGCCTGGGCCTGCAGCGTGCCGAGCTGCTGGCGCAGTTTCTCGGCCTCCTCATGGATGGCCTGCTTCTTTTCCTCCACGGCCAGCCAGCCGGCCTTCATGGCCTTCATCCGTTCGCGCACATAGTCGTTCACGGCCTGAAGCTGTGCGGCGGTGAGCCCGTTCTGTTGCCCGCCCACCGTGCTGTTCTTCAGCAGCAGCTGTTCCTCGTTCACCCACACCTGTTGCAGGCCGTTCTCGATGTTCCAGTCGTGTTCCAGCTTCTTGATCCGCGCCTTCAGCTCCTCGATCTCCTGCTTCTTCGGGCTTTCCGTGAGGTAGTTGATGCGGTGGTTGACGCTCAGGATCGTGTAGCCGCCCTTGCCCGTCACCTGAATGCTCATCGGGTCCAGTTCCTGGCTGAGGCCCGCGAACACCAGCGTGGTGCGCCCGACCGGCACGGTGACCGATGCGGACCGGCTCACCTGTGCGCCGCTCAGGAACACCTTGGCCGCGGTGATCCGGCTGGTGACGGGTCGTTCGCCCTCTGCGGCCTGCAGCAGGGTGGTGGCGATCAGGAACGGGAACAGGAGCGTGCGCATGGGTGGGTTCTCGATGCAAAGGAAGGCACCGCGACAGCCCCCCGTACACGCTCCGTGCCGATCGGTTCAACGCAGGAAGGGCCGCCCCATGTGGAGCAGCCCTTTTGCTGATGTCCTGCCGGTCCGCCGGTCAGGTGTTCGCGTTCACGGCTTCACGAACCGGGTGGTCCAGGCCCCGTGCTCACCCGTGATCCGGAGCAGGTAGCTCCCGCTGGCCAACGCGCTGATGTCCCAGCTGCGGTGCGCCGTGGAGCTCACGCTCCAGGTGCTCAGGTCGGCCACCACGGATCCGGAGAGGTCGAGCACCTGCAGGCTCAGGGTGCGCGCCTCGTCGGTCGTCAGCCGGAGCCCGAGCTGATCGGTCACCGGATTGGGGAACAGCAGCAGGTCCGTGACGCCCGGAAGCTCCGGTGTGCTCAGGATCACGCTGAACTCCGCGGTGAGCGGGACGCTCCAGCTGCCGTTCGCTCCGCTGAAGCGGATGGTGAAGAGATGGTTCCCGTTCGGAACGCCGGTGGGCACGTCCGCGATCAGGTCGACCACGTCGGCCGGAGCGAGGCTCCCGCTCTGGCTGTTCGCGATGTCGTCATCGATCCAGTATTGATACCCGCTTACCAGGCCGCTGTGCGCGGTGAAGTGCTCGGTCCGTGGCACGGTGTACGCGCCGTCGGCGTCCATGAACTGGATCGTGACGGTGTTGAAGGCCTTGGTCAAGGTACCGGGATCGATCAGGGAATTAAGGTCCGCCACCTGGGCCGGGCCTACAGTGCCGGTGATGAGCGTGCCGATGTCGTCGTTCACCCAGTACCGGTAGCCCACGATGTCATGTCCACCGCGGACGAACAGCTTCGTGGAGGGCACCGACCAGACACCATCGGTGTCACGGAACTGGAAGCTCACGCGGTGATGACCCGGGGCCATGGAGCCGGTCGGCCACACCGTGTTGAGCGTGAGCTCATCGGTCGCGGCAACGGTGGTGGTGACCGCATTGGCGATGGCGTCATCGAACCAGTAGCGGTAAGTGTCGATCTGTTGGGCCTGCGCGCTGCACATGGCCGCGATGGCAGGCAGTATCACCTTGGCGCGCATCGCTCAGTTCGGTTGTGCGGCCACGCGGATGTTCACCGGCAACGTGCCATCGGGGTTCGTGGCCGGGGCGATGGTGGCGTTCCGGAAGTGCGGATTGTACGGCACGTTGCCGGGCTTGTACGGCGAGCTCGTCCCATAGAGGCCGATATCCGTTCCGTCGTTGCCCGCACCGATCCCCGGACTACCGGGCAGCAGGTGCAGATCGTCGGTGAACTGGTAGGCGCCGTCCGTCTCGCTCACGAAGGTCATCGCCGGAGTCTGGCTGTAGATGGTGTTCGTCTCCGTGTTACCGCCCGAGTTGCTGAACATCCCGGCGCCATTGATGATGCAGTTGGTGATCTGGACCCCGCTCACCTGCCACAGCGGTGCACCGGCATACGTGAACACGCAGTTCTGGACGATGGCGTTCTGGGAGTTCTGCAGACGCTGGCCCAGGATCACACTGTTGCTCATGATCAGGCCGCTGGGGCGGAAGATGTTGAGCGGACCACCCTGCACCACGGACCGGTCGATCGTGGCCGCACCACCGGAGGCATAGATGCCGTCGTAGAAGATGCATTCATTGAATGTGCTGCTCGAGGTGGAGGGTTCCACCCACCCGAGGCGGACGAACTTGAAGGTGCAACGCTCGAACAGCATGTCCACCGGATCATCGTCGGTACCGTCGATCCCATAGTAGATCTCACCTCCGGGGTTGAACCGGATGCCGGTGAAGCTGCTTCCGCTCGCACCGGTGGTGAAGGTGAAGTCAGCGTTCCCGTTCGTCGTCAGGATTGTCGGCGTGGTCACGCTGGTGCTGTCCGGGTGGATGCCCGCACCTATGAAGTGCAGCGGGATGGTCAGGGTGAGGCCCGAGTCGGCCAGGAAGGTGCCGCCGCTGAAGTAGAGCTTGTCGTTCGGCTGGGCGCCCGCAACGGCATCATAGATGGATGTGAACACCTGCGGTGCGCCGGTGCCTTGCACGACGATGCGCTGGAGCTGCGCGCGGGCGGAGGTTCCCAGCAGCGCGGCACAGGCCAGAAAAAGGGTCGGTCGATGGATCATGTCAGTTCGGGAGTTGGTTGTTGTTCGGGTTCAGGCGCGTTCGGCGAGCATCCCGCATCGAAGCGCCATGGCCACGGCCTCGGTGTTGGTGCGGACGCCCAATTTCGTGTAGATGTGCCTCAGGTGCGTGCTCACCGTCTGGAATCCGATGCCCAGCCGGTCCGCGATCATCTTGTAGCTCAATCCGGCCACCAGCGCCTGCAGCACCTGGTGTTCGCGCGGGCTCAAGCGGACCTCGGGGCGGGTGTCGCGGCGCATCAACTGCACCTCCACGCGCTCCACACCGGGTTGCATCGGCACGCACGGTGGACGGTTCAGCAGACCGGCGATCAGGTCCTCCACCGGCATCGCACCGTCCAGGGTGATCATGTGGCCGGTGCGGACGATCGGTCCCTCGGGCTCGCCGTCCGGAAGGTCGATCACGGCGATCACGACCCGACGGTTCCCGGCCATGGGCCTTGCCGATGGGGTGGGTGGTGTGCGTTCCATGCCCCATCATCGGGGTGGGTGGGGATATGTGAACGATCCCGTTCCCCGACGCGCCCGATCGTTCACATCCGGGCTGTCTCCCCGATGTGCATCCAAGAAGCCGGACCCGGCCCATGGACCTCAACGCCCTTTCGCCGTATCATCGCGTGGCCAGCCCGTGCCTACGCCCGCCCATTCCCGCCCCGCGGCCGATGACCGGCTCAGCGGTCTCCTGCGGAACGACCCCGCCAGCCTCCGCGCGCTGTACACCGCGCACTTCGGCACGGTGCGAAGCTTCGTGCTGGCCAACAGCGGCACGGGGGATGACGCCCGCGACGTCTTCCAGGAGGCCATCACCGTCCTCTGGCTCCGCGCCCGCGAAGGCACCCTGGCCCCCGGCACCGACCCCGGGGCCTTCCTGTTCAGCATCGCCCGCAACAAATGGCTGGACACCGTCCGGTCCGCCGCACACCGCCACATGAACGTCGTGCACGATCAACGCATGCATGCTGCAGCCGTGGAACCGGACGACGGCGTGGAGGAACGGCTTGCACGATTGCGGGCCATCTATGAACGGCTCGACGACAAGTGCCGCACCGTGCTCGACCGGTTCTACTTCGAACGCAAGGACCTGGCGGCCATCGCGCAGGAACTGGGTGTCGAGGAGGAGAGCATCCGCACCATCAAGTACCGCTGCATGATGAAGCTGCGCGCCCAACGCGATGCCATCGGCGGCGAAGACCACGAGCGATCATGAGCAACGGCGTACCGGACCGACCGACCTTCGAGGCCATCGAGGCCTACGTGCTCGACCGCATGGGGCCGGAGGAGCGCGCCGCCTTCGAGCGGCGCCTCGCCGGCGATCCCGTCCTGCAGGCGGAAGTGGCCCTGGAGCGTGAGCATGTGCTCGCCGTGGAGCTGGGTGGCCTGCAACGTTCGCTGAAGGCGATCGGCGATGCGGAGCTGCGCAAGGGAGGCGGCCCTGCCTGGGGCGGGCTGCTGAAGTACGCCGCCGGCATCGCCCTGCTCCTGGGCGTGGCCCTCTGGTGGATGATGCGGCCGCCGGCCCACGAACGCCTCTTCGCGGAGCACTTCACCCCTGATCCCGGCCTGCCCGTGGCCATGAGCGCGGCCGATGATCATGCCTTCCACGATGCCATGGTGGCCTACAAGCTCGGCGAGCATGACGAGGCCATCGCCAAATGGTCGACACAGCTCAAGGAGAAGCCCTCCAACGACACCCTCCGCTTCTACATCGGTTGCGCGGAACTGAACGCCGGCCGCGCCGCGAAGGCCGTGACGTGGCTCATGCCCATCGCCGAGCTCCCCGGTTCGGCGTTCGCCGCCAAGGCCCGCTGGTTCGCTTTCCTGGCCCTGGTGCGCAGTGGTGACCTGCCCGCCGCCCGGGCGCTCCCCTTCACGGAGGATCATCCGTACGCCCAGCGGGCGAAGGCCGTGCTCAACGACCTGCGATGACCATGCGCGGGCAGCTGGCAATGGTCCTCTGCTGTGGTGCACTGGCCGTGCAGGCCCAACAGGATGCGGTCAGGGCGCGCCACCAGCGGATCGGCGAGCTCTACGAGGCCCAGCGGTTCCCGGAGCTGATCCGCGAGGTCGAGGTCCAGCTGCGCGAAGTGGCCGGAACCACCTACGCCGACTCGCTGCACCGCTACCTCTACAAGTTCGCCCGCGCTCACCGCAAGGTGAAGGACGCCGCCGCCGGCACCGCCGCCGGGGAACGCATCCTTGCCTTGGTGAAAGCACGGGGGATCGCGGACCACGAGCTCGAGGCGCTCTTCGACCTCAGTTGGGTCTATTACGAGGCGGGCGAGCTGAAGCAGTGCGCACGCGTGGACTCCCTGGCCGTGCAGGTGGCCGATGGCGATCCCTCCATCCCGTTCACCCAGCGCGGACGAGCACGGCAATACCTGGCCTTCGATCACAGCGTGCTCGGTGATCATCGCCGATCGGGCCAGTGGGCGCGCAATGCGCTCGCACAGTATGAAAAGGCCGGTTCCGTCCCCGTCGAGCAATGGGCCGAGTCCTACACCGCGGCGGGCGTGGCCGCCTGGCACCTGGGCCGAGTACACGAGGCGGAAACCTACTACATGAAAGCCCTGGACAAGCTGGGCGCCGGTACCTCCGAAGCCGTCCTCAACCGGAAGGCCACCGCCTACGGGAACCTCGCGGTGCTCTGGCAGTCCGCCGGTGACATGGCCAGGGCGCAACAGTATTACCAGGAGAACCTGCTGATCTGTGAGCAGTTGCTGGCCTCCACCGAGGACCAGTTCACGCGCGATGAGATGCTGGTGAACCGCTCGCGGACCTACGTGAACCTGGCCACGGTCTATTTCGAACGCGGCGATGCCGGACAGGCGCGCGAGCTGCTCGACATGGCCTGGCGCGACCGGAGCAAGGTGCTGCAAGCGGACGACCCGCAACTGCTGGCCGTGAAGGAGCGGTACGCCGACCTCGAGCTGAACGCCGGCGATCCGGTCAGGGCCCAGGAGCTGCTGCAGGCCTATGTGCAGGCCAGTGAGCGAGGCTTCGGCCGCCACAGCGAGGAGTACATCCGGGCCTCGGCGAAACTGGCGGACGCCTTCGCGCAACAGGGACGCTTCGCGAAGGCCGACTCGTTGTTCGGCATCAGCCTGACCGCAGGCGCGCGTGACCGGGACCCGGATACGGACGCCATGCTCGCATACACGCTCAAGCTGCGTGGAGCGGCACGCATCCGCGCTGGACGACCGGCCGATGCATTGACGGACCTCCTGCGTGCGCGCGCCGTGCTGACGGGCATCCACGGGGGTGGCCACCACAAGGTGGCGCAGATCGATGTGCTCTGTGCGGAGGCCGCGTTCGCCGGCGGCGATCCCGTTGCGGCGCGGACCCATGCCGCACAGGCGCTTCACGCGCTCGAGGGTCGGATCGCGGCCCTGCGCAGCAGTCCGCTTCCCGCCACGGATCCCGAGCCGCAGCTCGTGCCCGATGCCATCTACTGGAAGGTGAAGGCGGAACGGGCGATCTCCGGCCAGCACCCCTCCGCCGCGCAGTGGAACGCCTGGAACGCCGATGTGGACCTCGCCATCGCCGCCTTTGCCCGCAACAAGGCCGATGTGCGGGATGCCGCCTCCAAACTGCTCCTGACCGGTGCGCAGCAGCGCCTCTTCGGCCTGGCCCTTGACCTGGCCCATGCCTCCCACGCCTCCTTGGGCATGGACGTGGCCTGCGAACGCTTCCTCAGCGTGTCGGAGGCCGATCGTTCGATCCTGCTGAAGGAACGGCTCAATGCCTTCAAGGGGCTCCGCTTCTCCGGCGTTCCCGACAGCATCATCGCGCAGGAACAGGAGCTCCTCCAGGCCCTCGCCGTCGATCCGGACGACCCCGCCAGCGCCACCCGGCTGCACACCCATGAACAGGCCTACGCCACCTTCCTCGACCGGCTGCGGAAGGATCATCCCATCTACTTCGCGCTGCGCCACGAGGAGGCCACCACGTCCATCGAGGCCTTGCGCAAGCACCTGCTCAAGCCTGGTCGTACGCTGATCTCCTATGCGCAGAGCGGTTCGGCGCTCTACGCCCTGGTCGTGAGCCTCTCCGATGCCACGCTGATCGAACTGAAGGCCGATGGGCTTGCCGGGCGTGTGGCCGAGTTGAACGAAGCCATCGTCCGACGCGACGACGGCGCCTACCGGTCTGCCGCGTTCACGCTCCATCAACAGGTCATGGAGCCCCTGGCCCCGCATCTGCAGGGTACGGAGCTGCTCATCATTCCCGATGGGCCTTTGCGCCTGGTGAACTTCGAGGTGCTGCGCACCAAGGCCTCCGCCACGGATGGGAGGGACGGCTCCTTGCTGCTCCATCGGTACACGATCGCCTACCTGCTCAGCGCCACCACGGCCGTCCAGTTCGCGGAACTTGCGCGGGGACGGTCGCGTCGTGCGCTCGCGTTGGCGCCGGGGTTCACCGATGAGGTGAAGCGGAGCTATCTGGCCCAAGCGCGCGACAGTATCCGCCTCGACCGCTCCTACCTCCGGTATGTGAGGCAGCCCTTCGCCCTGCGCACGGCGGAGGACCTGGGCCGCACCCTCAATGCCAGCCTGCTCATCGGTACGCGCGCCACCGAAGGGGGGCTCCGATCGGCCTTGCGTGATCACGGGATCCTGCACCTGGGCACGCACGCGGAGATGAACGCGACCAACCCGATGTACTCGCGCCTGGTGCTCAACAAGGACGGGGATGGCACGACGCCCGACAGCGATGGCTACCTGCACGCCTACGAGATCTACGAACTGGATCTGCGCGCCCAGCTCGCCGTGCTCGCCGCGTGCGAGTCGGGAGCGGGGGCCGATGACGGGGAAGGCGTCCGCTCCCTGGGCTACGGCTTCGCCTATGCCGGCTGCCCCAGCCTCGTGATGGCGCTCTGGAGCATCGATGAGAAGGTCTCCTCGGAGATCATCGAACGCTTCTATGCGCACCTCGCCGACGGGCTGCCCAAGCACGAGGCGCTGCGCCGGGCAAAGTTGGAGCACCTGGAGGCGGCTCAGGACGAACTCCTTCAGCCATACTACTGGGCCGGGCTCGTGCTGGTCGGGGACGTGCGGCCGGTGGACCTCGATCGTGGTTTTCCGTGGACCTGGCTCGCGGCGGTCATTGCCCTGGCTTCGGCCCTGCTGCTGGGCTGGCAAGCTTGGCGCGTTCGCCACCAAAGGACCCGCTGAACGCACGAAGGACCGCCCCGTGAGGAGCGGCCCTTCGGCGGAAGGTCGATCAGCTTACTGGCGGACCAGGCGCTGGGTGTAGAGGCGCTCGCCCACGCGGACGTTCACCATGTACACGCCGGGGGCCAGGTCGCTCAGGTCCACGGTGTGCACGAAGGCACCGCCCGGAGCGGCGATCTGCTCGGCCATCACGCGCTTGCCGAAGATGTCCATCACGTCGATGTCCATCCGCTCGGCGGCGACGATGCCGTCGAAGGCCACGTTCACCACCTCCCCGCGGTTGGGGTTGGGGTAGAGGCTCATGGTCACATTGCTGGCCTCGTCGAAGAGGACGGCCTCACGACCGGCACCACCCGGGGTGTTGAGACGGAAGCGGCAGGCCGGACCGAACTCGGTGTAGTTGCCACCCACCAGGGCGCGCACACGCACGTTGAGGTCGAAGTCGGCGGGCACCGGCAGGGTCACCAGGTTGGCGGGCACCAGGTTCTGCGTGGTCTTGAACACGCGGCGGCTGTAGGAACCGTGCGGATCGAAGATCCAGAACTGGTAGCCGGTGGCACCCGGGTAGAAGCTGGCGTAGATCTGGGTGCTGGTGCTGTAGGTGAGGTTCGTGCGATCGCAGCTGGCGTTGATCAGGCGTGCCATGCTCAGCGGCAGGCAGAACTCGTTGACCACGCTGCTGGTGCTGGCGAAGGAACCGTTGGCGTCCACGATGCGGCGGCCGTTGGCATCGGTGAGGACGTAGCCACCACCGTTGATGCCATCACCACCGGCGTCGTTCACGATCAGGCGGTAGCAGAGCTGGTTGAGGCAGAGGGTCTCGGTGACGGTGATGCCGGCCTGACCGTTCTGGTAGGGACCGCCGGAAGCGATCACCGTGGTGCCGGACTGGTCACGCACTTCCCAAGTGGTCTCAGCCCCGTTGTTGTCCAGGGTGATGTCCAGGCTGAGGATCTCCGTGCAGTTGCCGATCGGGGTGCCGGCGCAAGTGCAGTTCGAATCGTACACATCGTTGATCGTGGCCGCGTTGCCGTCGTCGCAGGCGGTGCCCGGCAGAGCGGAACCACCCGGAACGCCGAGGCAGTCGATCACCTCACCGATGCAGTTGCAGTTGGCATCCCAGGTGTCGTCGCCGGTCTGAGCCTGGCCATCATCGCAGGGAGTGCCCGGGAGGGCTGGTCCACCTGGCACACCCAGGCAGTCGCTGGCCAGCTGGCCCACGCAGGAGCAGTTGGCATCCCAGGTGTCGTTGCTGCTGTTGGGGTTGCCGTCGTCGCAGGCGGTTCCAGGCAGAGCGCTGCCGCCCGGGGTGCCTTCACAGTCGATCAGCTGACCCACGCACACGCAGTTGGCGTTCCACAGGTCGTTGCCGGTGGTGGCCAGGCCGTCATCGCAGGCCGTACCCGGCTGGGCAGGGCCGCCCGGAACGCCGAGGCAGTCGTTGGCCAGTTGCCCCACGCAGTTGCAGTTGGCATCGTAGGTGTCGTTGCTGCTGTTGGGATTGCCATCGTCGCAAGGCGTACCCGGCAGGGCGCTACCGCCCGCGGTGCCTTCGCAGTCGATCACCTGACCGACGCACGTGCAGTTGGCATCCCAGGTGTCGTTGCCCGTGGTGGCAAGGCCATCGTCGCAAGACGTACCCGGCAGGGCGCTGCCGCCCGGGGTGCCTTCACAGTCGATCAGCTGACCCACGCACACGCAGTTGGCGTTCCACAGGTCGTTGCCGGTGGTGGCCAGGCCGTCATCGCAGGCTGTACCCGGCTGGGCAGGGCCGCCCGGAACGCCGAGGCAGTCGTTGGCCAGTTGCCCCACGCAGTTGCAGTTGGCATCGTAGGTGTCGTTGCTGCTGTTGGGATTGCCATCGTCGCAGGCGGTGCCCGGAAGAGCAGAGCCACCCGGTACGCCCAGACAGTCGATCAGTTGGCCCACGCAGGTGCAGTTCGCATCCCAGGTGTCGTTGCCGGTGGTGGCGAGACCGTCATCGCAGGCGGTACCCGGCTGAGCGGAACCACCCGGCACGCCCAGGCAGTCGTTCGGCAGGGTGCCGGAGCAGTTGCAGTTGGCGTCATACACGTCGTTGCTGCTGTTGGGGTTGCCGTCGTCGCAGGCGGTGCCTGGAAGAGCGGAGCCGCCCGGTACGCCCAGGCAGTCGATCAGTTGGCCGACGCAGGTGCAGTTGGCATCCCAGGTATCGTTGCCCGTGTTGGCATTGCCGTCATTGCAGGCGGTGCCCGGAAGAGCAGAGCCACCCGGTACGCCGAGGCAGTCGATGAGTTGGCCGACGCAGGTGCAGTTGGCATCCCAGGTATCGTTGCCGGTGGTGGCCAGACCGTCATCGCAGGGGGTGCCGGGGAGGGCGCTACCGCCCGGAACACCCAGGCAGTCGATCAGCTGACCGATGCACACGCAGTTCGCATCCCAGGTATCGTTGCCCGTGGTGGCAAGACCATCATCGCAAGGCGTACCCGGCACGGCGCTTCCGCCCGGAACGCCATTGCAGTCCGGAGGAAGCTGCTGCGGGTAGGTGAGGAAGGGGCTCACCTGCTCACCCGCACCGGCCTGGTTCCACACGTAGGTCTCCAGCTGGCTGTTGGGGTCGCTCAGCTGCACGTTGATGTGGAAGCTGAAAGTGCCGTTGGTGGTGAACTGACCGATCAGCACGCGGTTGGTGCCGCTCGGGTCCACGCCCTGGCTGGAGGGAAGCGTGGTCCAGGCATCGTCGATCACCTGGAAGCTGGCTGCGCTCGCCGTGAGGGCCGTCAGATCCATGTCGCCGCTGATGTTGTAGGTCAGCGCGGGGCCCGTGCCCGGAATGCTGCCATCGTTGCCCGTGAAGCCCGGGTACACGCCGCAGGTGGTGAGGTCACCGTTGGTGTCCGCGGTGCGCAGCACGCCGAACTGCTGGGTGGCGCTGCCGCAACCGGCGGTGCCGCCGGAGGTGCCTGTCGTGTTCACCGTGATGTAGGTGTCGAAGGCCGTGCCCTCGTCGATACGACGCGTCTGGCCGGGGATGTCCGCGCCGAAGTTGTCGTCGTTCCAGAAGGTGGTCGTCGTGGAGAAATCCAGCGGGTTGAGGCTCACCCCGCTGCCCGGGCTGGTCTCCGGTGCACCGAACACCTGGTTCAGCTTGTAGCCGGGGGCCATGTCCACGAAGACACGGTACACCTTCGATCCCGGAGCGATCGTGAAGCTGCTGCCTGCGATGTCGTTGTTGATCACATCGGCATCGGCCTGCGTCACCGTGTGGTATTCCTCCACGATGATGCCTTCCAGGCCCTGGGCCTGGGCCGCCAGGGTGCCGCAACAAAGGGCGGTCCCCAGCAGGAGGTACTTGAAGTTCTGGTTCATGGGTTCGTGTTGTTGATGGGGACGGTGCGGCCGGGGAGGGGATCGGGGCGGACCCGCCTCCCCGGCGTCCGTTCAGGGAGTACTTAGTAGCAGGTGGTGCCGAAGGCGTTCACGAAGAGGCCGAAGTCGGTGGTGTTCACCAGACCATCGCGGTTCAGGTCACCCGTGCAACCGGCGGATGCGGCCACGTCCAGGCCGATCTGGGCGGCCAGCGTCCAGCCCTCGGTCCAGGGCGTCGCGCCAGGCTGGAAGGCCCCGCGGTACTTGGCCCCGGTGAAGAAGCCGTCCACCGGCGGCGTCAGCGTGGTCTGCGCGGCCACGGCACCGGCGGCGGGCACCGGGTTCACTCGGTCGGTCAGGCTGTTGTTCGCACCCATCGTGTAGGTGGCATCGATCAGCGCGTTGGCGCCCACGCTCAGGTTGCCGTCGGCGGCGAACTTGGTCTGCTCGGGGCTGCCGGGTGCAGGGACCACGTTGTTGATGCGGAGCGGTGTGCCCACCTCCTGGAAGGTGCAGTTGCGCACCTCCATCTGGTTCGCGTTCCAGAAGCCAGCGCACTCCGTGGTCATGTTCAGTCCGCGGGCGAAGCGCGCGAAGATGCTGTTGATCACCTTGCCCTGCGTGCGCTCCTTCATCTCCAGCGCCTCGTCGTTCAGGTTGCGGGCGATGATCGTGGCGTTGTACACCACCGGGGTGGAGCGAAGTCCGCCGTTGCCGAAGTTCGTCGCGGCATCGTCGCTGTCGCACTCGAAGGCGTTGTCGCCCTGGTTGTTGGCTCCGCCGCTGTTGTCCGGGCCCTGGATGCCATAGATGAACTGCAGTCGGCCATTGTAGCCCTGATCCCAGTCGATGTAATCATCGTCGCAGTGCGCCGCCACCAGGTTCTTCAGGTCCACCGTGCCACCGAACATCTCGAAGCCGTCGTCCAGGTTGGAGATCACCTCCACGTGGTCGATCGAGGTGCCTTTGCCCACACCGCCGAGCGTCAGTCCGTTGATCTCGTTGTTCGCACCGATGATCTGACCGCCATGCCGCAGGCTCACATACCGGAGCACACCGCTGTTGTCGTCGTTCATCTCCTGGCCGATGGGCATCCCGTAGAGGTGGCGGTTGTCGCCCGGGGCCAGGCCTTCGATGGTGCCCACGCCGTCCGTGGCGGTGGCGGTGGGGTCACCATCCGCCGTGCGCTTGTTCGTGTAGGCGCGGCCCAGCACGATCAGGCTGCCCCACTGACCGCGGTTCAGCACCGAGTAGGTGCCGTCCAACGGATCGGCGGCCGCCGTCATGATGATCGGGCAGGCCTCGCTGCCGTTCGCCCAGATCTGCCCGCCACGGGACACGATGATCGCATGCGCCGCACCGGGGTTCGAATTCGCCTTGATCACCGTGCCGGGCTCGATGAAGAGGTCCTGGCCGTTGTTCACGTACACCCGCGTGTTCAGGATGTAGAGGTTCGCGCAGCTCAGCGTGGTGGCCGCGCTGCTCAGGTTGTTGTTGCCGTCAACCAAGGTGGAGAGCAGCACCTGTGGGCGTGCCGACACATCGGGACAGCCGCACGCACTGCCCACCGACTGGGCGGTGGCCGCGTGGCCAGCGGCGACCAGACCGGCCACCAGCAGAGTTCGATTCACATGTTTCATCGTCGAAATGGGTTTGGGGTTTTGAGGGGTTCGGGTACTTCGTCAGGTGGGGCAAATCAACCGGCCGCGCCACCCAGGCGGCGTTACTGGCATGCTATGCTTTGCTTATGGATCGTGGCGTTCCGTGTGAACAGGGATCGTCCTTCGGTCACATGGACTTAACACGGCGACCCATGGCGTCAGGCACACTTCACCTTACGCGATCGATACGCTTCCTGCGTTTTCGGGAGATGGTCAGGGACGGGGGGGCGCAACGGCCGAAGTGCCCTTCAGCATCGGGACCAACAGCTCGTCGGACTCCTTCGCGACGGTCGACACGCAACGCACCAGCGATCCGTCCGGCCGCTTCACCTGCGCGTTCAATTGATATTCAAGTGAACCGTCGGTGGTGAATTGTCCGATCAGCACAAGGCCCAGATCGGTGATCCCGGCCGTACCGCCCAGGATGGCCCAGGCCCCGTTCATCGTGTGCAGGCAGCAACCGGGGATGCTGCCCAGGTAGCCCGGCTCCATCAGCATGTTCACCACCTGGGGCACACTGTCCAGTTCCACCAGCCCATCCCCCGGCACGCCATCCTCGTCCAGTTCACGCGGCACGCCCCAGTGCTTGTTGCTCGTCGCTCCGATGGTCAACCAGGAGTCATATGCGTCGTCGCCCTCGAGAAGGTCGCGATGGTGCATCCGGTCGCCGTACTTCGCACTGTTGGTTGAGTTCACGAAATGGGTGGTGGTCCGGATGTGAAGCTCGTTGTGCTCGTCCCCGTACACCATGTTCAGCCGGTGTCCGTCCGCCAGATCGATGTACAATCGGTAGGTCACCAGATCGGCGCCGCCCTTGGGGTCGGGCCGCACGGCGAAGCGCTCGACCCGCACGTCATCAATGGGGTCCTGGGCGCGTGCCGTCGTGGTCGCGAACAGCGATCCCCAGACGATGAGGGTGGACCAGGCGCGCATGGTTCACCGCTTCACCACACGCTTCACTTCACGTGTGCCTCCGTGGACCACCTCCAGGAAGTAGATGCCACTGGCCGCATCCTGCAGGTCGATCCGCCCGTTCCAGCGCTCACCGATCACGCCCAGGTCGCGTGCGACCACGAGCTGACCCAGGGCGGTGCGCAGCTCGAACGAGGCCCGCTGGCCTTCCGCTCCTTGGATGCCCACGCTGAAGCCGTCCAGCACGGGGTTGGGGTGCACCGTCACCAACACATTGCCACCGGTGATCTCATCCAGCCCCACCGCTCCTGTGCAGACGCAGCCGGTCTGCCAGGTGTCGTTCACCGTGTTCGGGTCCCCGTCGTCGCAGGGGCTGCCGGGGAGGGCGCTGCCGCCCGGTACGCCTTCGCAGTCCTCACCCAGGCAGACGCAATTGCTGTCGTAGGTGTCGTTCACGGTGTCGCCATTGCCATCATCGCACGGGGTACCGGGCAGGGCGCTGCCGCCCGGCACTCCCAGGCAATCCACCTGCTCGCTGCTCGAGTCGAAGCACAGCCAGGGGAGGCTGAACTTGTTGTCCGCGTTGTACCCGCCACCGATCGTGTCCGAAGGAATGATGGTGGCATAATACTCCAGGATCTCGTGGCAGTTCGGATCGTTGCACACCAGGCTGTCGGGGATGCGCACCCACAGGTTTAGGCAGAAGGTGAAGGTGCCGTCCGTGGTGAACTGGCCGAGCAGGATCTTGTTGGAAGGGGTGGGGCCTTCGATGTTGCCGATGTTGCTGCTCCACGCGAAGTTGTCCGAGCTGTAGCTGCTGCCGTTGATGTCGTTGAAGATGGTGGGGGCCGTTCCCACGGATAGGATGCCCGGTGGGGTGCCGGCAAGGAGCCCATCGGCCTGTGTCAGCGGGATCCCCGCCAGTGGATCGGTGTTGACCAGCATCGGCGTGCCCGTGCTGCCACCGTCGTTGCCCGTGAGGATGCTGCCGTCGGTATCCTCATCCTTGGGCACGCCCCAGTGGGCATCGCTGGCCGCACCGATCGTGAGCCAGCTGTCGATCGCCACCGAGTTCTTGTTCAGGTGGATGTCGTTGATGTCCGCTGCCCACGCTTCGCCCCGGTCATCGTTGTAGAAGAAGGTGGTCGTGCTGCTGAAGCTGATGTCATGTCCGGGGAAGCCGCCCACCGTGATCAGCTTGTAGCCTGCCTTCAGGTCGGCGTACACCCGGTAGGTCACCTCGCCCGCATCCAGGTCGCTGCTTCCGTCCGTGTCCGAAGCATCGTTCGCATCGGCCACATAGTAGCGCTCCACCAGGATGCCCTCCAGTCCACTGGGGTCGGGCGGGTTGTACTGGGCGAGTGCGGGACTTGCGAAGAGGATCAGGGCGGGAAGGAGCAGGCGGTGCATGGGTCGTCGATTGAGCGGGCTAAACTATCGGGACGTCGTTGCGTCCATCGGTGCGTTGCGTTACCAGATCATGAAGTCCGGGTCATCCACGCACCAACAGGCGTGCGTACAAGGCCCCGCCCTGGATCAGGTGCACCACGTACACTCCTGGTGGAAGCGACGCTACGTCCAGTGCAATGCTTCCATCCGGTGAGGCGTTCAAGCCTCGGTCCAGCATGACGCGGCCCGTACCGTCGAGCACACGCACACGTTCGGGCCGGTGGTCGCCCCAGCTGAGGGTCAATCGCTCGCCGGCGACGGGGTTCGGATGGAAGCTCCAGTCGGCCGACCCGCTGAGCGCATCCGCGAGGCTCACATCCGGACAGACAATGGTGATGTCCAGGCCATTGCAGTTGTCCGGACCATAGCAGCAGAGCTGCGTCACGGGGAAGTTCGCCGACGGATCGTAGTTGCACGCGAGGCTGTCCAGGCAACCGAAGACGATGGGCGTGGAGCACGAACCGTCATCGCATCCGGCGGTGGGGTCGTATTCCAGGAAGTCGGGGTCCATGCATCCGCACTGCGGGGGATACTGCAGCAGACCGCTTGCCACTTCACCGGGTTGCAGCAGCGTGTCCAGGCATACGTATTTGATGATCGAGCCGCTCGCACGCTGCACCTCGAGGTTGAGGCAGAAGCTCAGCTCGCCCGACGTGGTGAACTGGCCGATGAGGATCCGGTTCGCGGTGGTCGGCCCTGTGACCCCGGGCGTGATGCAGCTGATGCGCGTGTCCACCGTCTGGAAGAGAGATCCGCTGGTGCTGTCCTTGAACAGGCTGTCGGGGCTCGTGCCTGTGACGGCGAAACCGGGGGGCAGGGCCGCGCCACCGTTCAACGGCACCAGACCGTCCAACGAATCCAGCGGCGCTCCGGCGAGCGGGTCCGCGTTCTGGAGCAGGCCTCCGGGGATCATCGCGCTGCCACCGTCGTTGCCGCCCAGGATGCTGCCGTCGGGATCGTCCGCCTTCAGGATGCCGTACTTCTGGTTGCTGCCGGCGCCCAGCGAGAACCAGGAGTCCAGGGCCACGGTGTTCTCGTCCAGCGCGCCGTTGTTGACCTCATGCCCGTATGTCCGGCCTCGGTCCAGGTTGTTGAAGAAAGGCGCCGTGGCGCCGACCACCAGTGGGTGAGAGGCATCACCGTAAACCGCGCGAAGCGCGCAGCTGTCGCACAGGTCCACGTACACCCGGTAGGTGCGTGAACCGACGACGACGCCCCCGCCGATGGTGTCCGTGGCGTCGTTCGCGTCGGAGATGTAGTAGGTCTCCACGATGACGTTCTCCAGATCGCCCTGGGCGAGCAGGTTCACCGCAGCGGTGGCGGCGAACAGCAGCAGGATGGCGCGCGTGCTCATCGGATCGTGTACGAGAGGTTCAACTGGTATTCGGTGCCCCAGCGGTAGCTGTCGAAGTCCGGCCCGTAGCCCTCGGCGAAGAGGTAGCTGCGGCGGACGGCCGTGTTCAACAGGTCTCGGGCCCGGAGGCTGACGGTCCAGTGCCGGCCAAGGCGCTTGGCGAGCGTGATGTCGATCATGTGCCGCGGCATCTCGAAGGCCCGTATCGCGTCCGGGTCCAGTTCGTTGTTGGTGACGGCGAGCTTCGGACCCTGGATGTTGTACGAGACGCTCAGCTCCAGGCCGAGGCTGTCCGCCCTGTAGCTCAGGGTGGAGTTCACGATGTAGGGCGCCTGCCCGAACATGGGCGTGGTGTATTCACGCTCGCGCCCGTCAAGCACGGTCTTCAACCGGCTCTGCGAGCTCATCCAGGTGAGGTTGCCGCGCCACTCCAACCAACGCGCCAGGTTCACCCGTCCTTCCAGTTCCGCCCCGACCACGTAAGAGCGTTCCGCGTTCCGCCAGGTGAACCCGCCCGCCGCCGTCTGCAGCAGCTCGATGTGCTTCTGGAAGTCCTTGTAGAATCCGCTGAGGGAGAGGTTCGCCCCGTTCTTGAAGAAGCGCTCAAGACGCAGGTCGTAGTTGTCGACGGTGGTCATCTCCAGGTCGGGGTTCCCGTAGACCGGTGCCTGCAGCAGATAGTCGTAGTACTGCACCACGCTCAGCTCACGGAAGCTCGGTCGGCCGATGGATCGGAAGTAGGCCGCGCGGAGGTTCATCGGTGCGTGCTCATCCCCGGTGATCCGCCAGATGGCATTGATGCTTGGCAGCACGTCCCATTGTTCGATCCGGCCGGGTACCGCCGGCTTGGGCTCGGGGTTCACGGCCCCGTTGATGGACAGGTCGCCCACCGTGCCCCGGTCGGGGTCTTCCGCTGCCAGGCCCAGCTCCCAGTACCGGCGCACATCGGTGAGCAGGTCCGAACGTTCCAGGCGCACACCGCCTGCCAGACGGAGCTTGCGGTTCACCGCGTGGTCCGCCATCGCATACAGCGATGCCACGCTCAGGATCCCGATGTCGTTGTCCTTGAACGAGCCGAAGGCCGCGTAGCGCGAGCGGAAGCGGCCGTCCTCCATCATGTCGAAGCGCCCGGGCTCCTCCCATTGTGTGGGGCCGGGCGCGCCCAGCACCACGTAGTACTTCTGGTCGTTGTACCGCTCGTTCCACCGGTAGCCACCGCCCACCTTCAGCTTGCGCACCAGGGCCGGGTCGTCGCCCAGGGGAAGCTCCAGGCCCAGGCGGGCGTCCAGCAGACGCTCGTTCAGGAACCGGTAGATACGGCCCGGAGGCGTCAGCGCACCGTCCACATCGGTGATGGGCTGTCCCGGAGGTGGCAGCACGTATTGGACGGTCATGAAGTCCAGCATGTCCCGACGGCCGCTGGAGTAGGAGACGTCGGGTGTCACGGTCAGATTCAACGCCGGGATCAAGTGCTTGCCGCCCAACTGGAAGGCGAACAGCCTGCGCTGCTCCCAGAACTGCTCCTCGGAGATGAAGGTCTCGCCACTGATCGTCGGGTCCAGGAAGCTGATGTAGCGTGCATTGTTCTGCCCGAGCACGTTCGCCATCGCCATCAACGCGATGCTGTGGTTGCGGTTCGGCGAGAAGGAGAGGTTGCCCAGCGCGTTCCACCCGTTCGAGACCACGCTGATGCGCTGCTCGGCCTTGCGCTTGAACTGGTCGCCCGGCTCGGGATCCTCGTACCGTTCGAAGGTGCGCAGGAAGGTGGAGCTTCCGTCATATTGGGTCTCTGCCGAATAGCGCAGGCCCACCAGGTAGCCGAGCTTCCCCGGCCGGTCGCGCTTGCGACCCACATCGATCTGGTCCCCCAGGGTGATGCCCACGTTGTAGTTCGGGTCACCCGTGCCCGTGCCCACCCGCCAGCGGCTGTTGTCGAACAGGGTGTTCATGCGCACCAGGCCGGCGTTGACGGTGGGGGAGAAGTAGGCCAGGTCGTAGGTGGCGTTGTAGGTGTTCACCGCCTGACCTACGGCCGTGGCGTCGTACAGCAGCGCCGGAGCGAGCAGACCGAGCTCCGTGAGCGCCAGGTGCTGCAGGGTGCTCGTGGTGCCCATCGAGGTGCTGTTGAACCCGGGGGTCCCGGATGTGATGCCCAGTCCGTTCAGGTATCCTTCCAGACCGAGCAGCGAGAGCTGCTGGTACAAGGAGGGGTCCACGAACTCCGGGAAGTCCTCCACGGCATCGGGGACGCCTTCGGGGATGCCGCGCATGCCGTCATCCCAGCCCCAGCGGTCCGTACTGCTCGTGCCTGCGGCGACGATCTCCTTGAAGCTGGAGTTGGGGTTGTAGCCCAGTGTGGTCTGCACGTTCACGAAGAACTTCTCCGGGTAGTCGCTCGTGTTGAGCGAGATGTAGGCACCCGACCAATCCCCCGGAAGATCGGGTGTGGCGGTCTTCGTGATCATGATGTTGTCCATCAGCCCCGTGGGGAAGAGGTCCAGTCGCAGGTTGTTGGTGAAGGGGTCCAGGGTGGGCACCCGGCCGCCGTTGATCGTGGTGGCCACGTAGCGGTCCGCCAGGCCGCGCACCGTGACGAAGGAGCCCACCGTGGACACCCCGGTCACCCGTCGCACCGCCTGTGAGGCATCACCGTCACCGGTGCGCATCATCGCATCGCGGCTGATGAAGTCGAAGCTCGTGGCCGAGTTGATCTTCATGCGGTCCAGGTAGCCATCGCTCCGCTTGCTCGCCTTGTGGGTCACCTCGAACTCCTTCAATTCCATCTTCGCCTCTGCGAGGACCAGGTTCTGGATGATCACACCGCCTCCGCTCAGGTCCACGGACACCTCCCGGGAGGTGTATCCGAAGAACGAGTACTCCAGCACGACCTGACCGGTGAGCTTCAGGGGCAGGGAGTAGTTGCCGTCGAAGTCCACCGTGGTGCCCACCGGTGGAGTGGTTCCCTTCACCAGCACGGCCGCTCCGATCAAGGGTTCACCATTGGTGGCGTCGGTCACCTTGCCCCGCACCGTGGCCTGCGCCCAAAGCACGTTCGGCATGGCGAGGACCAGGAACAACAGGAGGCGGGTGGACGACGTCATGGGGAGGGGCTCTTCCGGGTCGGCGAAGGTCCAGGCCCTGTGTGGGCTGTGCGTTCCGCTTCCATTAAGCATGATCTATTTCGCCTCCGCGAGGGACCACGCTCGGCTTTCACTTGGCGGGTGCGGTGTTCGGCCTGCACAGCGCCTGCCGGTCGGTGCCGTGGCGGCCGCGATCATTCACGTTCGCGTAACGATCCGGTCGAATGGGGCTTACACCGGCTGGCGGGCAGGCATCGCATGTGGCAGCGAGCCGATCAGCTGTTGGATGCGCTGGGTATCCAGGCTCAAGCGGCACACCCGACGCAGGGTGCGGACGAAACGGTCGAGGTGACGTTCACGCGCCAGCCGCTCCTCCTTGGCACTGCGTCCCGGATGCAGCACCATCTCCTTGTACTGGTCGATCACGCGATCAAGGGCGGACCGTTCGCCCATCATCAGGTCCCAGGCCCGCGCCGGTACGCCATCGAGCCTGATCCTGCCGTCGATCTCGATCCAGCCTTCCGCCTTGTCCGCCCGCATGCGCAACCGCCACAGGTGGGCCGCACCATCGGTATCGTGCACGATCCGCTCGAACAGGGGTGCGGGCAAAGGCGTCACCGTCAGCGGCCACCCCTCCAGCATCTCGTGGCCGAGGTGAAGTTCCAGCAGCTCCTGGCCCATGCTGCACCAGGCCTCCAGATCGGGATGGAGCACGATACGGATCGGCCCGGGCGGGGCGCCGCCCTCCTCCGATCGAATGCTCCAGCCGGGATCGTTCATGACAGCGTAGGTGTAATGGAGCACATCAGCGCTGGTGATGATGCGATCGGTCGTGCCCTTCCGGTACGGGCGACGGCGGATGCCCTGGGCCCGTGCGGCGCGCACTTCCGACAGCGAGGGTGGTATCGATCCGGGGTCGTGCCCGTGCCGGATGGGCAGTGAGCCGTACACGTCCCGGAAACGCTCCACGGCCCAGGTGCTGATGTTGTCCCGGACGTTCCCCTTCGGGTCGAACGTATGTCGCGGCAGCACAACGGTCCGTCGGCCGCTGCCGGCCAGATGCGCGTGAGGCAGCGCGGTGGTGGCGTGGACGAAGGGCCTTGCGCCACGGCCTTCCGGGGCGAGCACCAAGAAGGTGTTGCCAACGCTTCCGTCAGGCCCCAGCAGCAGAGGAAGTTCATCCACCATCGGCTCCGGCACTGCGGCAGGGTGGAGATAGCAGCGTCCGAAAGGTCGCTGCAGGAACTCGATGAGCCCGTCCGGTGCGAACGACCGGATGGTCCTGCTCTCGGCATCGTCCATCGGGCCCGGTCTGCGTGGATCAGGTCCGTTGAGGCTTCGGAGGCGCTCCATCAGCACCGTGGGGTCGGCATCGAGCCGCGGGTCATGTGCATCGATGGGCGGACCGGAGGTGTAATGCCTGAAGATCGCCTGGTCCGATCGACCCGCCTGTACGGCCGCGGCGAACAATGGCAGTTCCTCGCCGGGCTCTCCCGTGCGTCCCGGTCCGATGGGCGATGAGCGCGGCATGGCCGCAAAGCACGAAGGCCGGCGTGAAGACCTTCCTACGGGAAGGTTAAGCTTCGCTTGCGGATCCGTTACCGATCCCCCTGGTGTCAAGGGATCCGCGCGGGTCATGGTCGGGATCCTGAAGCACCATCGGGCAAGCCGTCTGGCGTTGCATGCGATCGGATCGGACCGATGCAGCGGCCGGTCGTTCATGTGGCCGCGGATCCCGCTCACCTCGAGCTTGCTGCATACGCAAGGGCGATGCTGGTGGTCTTGGTCTCTTCGTCAACGCGTTCGGCACGGTCTGCCCCTGAGCCTCAGGCCCTCGGGAAGCGGTCCACAACCGCGTGTTTAAAGGTCGGGCGCCGAAGTCCGGTCCGGGCCTTTCGCCCGGCACCCCGCCGCACTACTTTTTGCCCCGGCGATCGACGTGTTCATCGTCGATCTGAAACCATGGGTGAACGAAGGAACGCGGACGTGTTGGGTGCCGAGCTGGCGCGCTGGGTCACCGGACTGGATCACACCGACCAGGTGGTGTGGGCGCTGTTGCGCTTCGAGGATGTCCTGCTGGGGGACCGCCTGTCCGATGTGCATCTGCGCTTGAAGTTGCTGCGTCGCCAGCTTGCCCCGCGCATCACCGTCTCCCAGGTGCTCGCCGTGGATGCCTTGATCGACGACGAGGTGTGGAAGGACCCGGATGCCGACCTCGCCGCGTTCCGCGATGCCTATCAGACCGCGCGCACCTGGCGCCGGCGCGATCCGATCCCCGCCGTATGGCTGGAGCCTCCCATGAGCCGGAACGCTGTGGATCCGCGAGGGAGTGCTGCCATGGTCGTCAAGCGCATGGTCTCCGCAGGGGAGGAAGGCTCATCCGTGAGGAGCGGATCGGACCCGGCGACCGCTGGGCCGAACCGGGGCTGATGACGTCGTGACCGTCCACCGGTGCCGGGCCAGCGCAGCGAAGGAAGCAGGACTGCTCGGTGGGACCATGAAGCCTGCATCCAACCTTCGGCACGGGAGCGTGACCTGCTTGTGAAGCATGTGTGGATCAGGGCGAACGTCGGGTACGACGCGTTGCACAGGTGACGGGACGGATCGATCCCCATGTGACCTGCACATGGACCTTCCTGCGCACGGCGGACAGCGTCGACCATGCATCGCCGACCCGGGTGCGGCCTGCCTTACCCACACTTGGTGATGCTGCGGAACGCACGAGCCCCGACCGTGCGGCCGGGGCTCGTCGTGTTCCGTACGGACCGATGCTCACATCATGTCCATGCCGCCACCCATGCCGCCGTGGCTGTGGGCCGGGGCCTTCTCCTCCTTCTCCTCGCTGATCACGCACTCGGTGGTGAGCAGCATGCTGGCGATGGAGGCGGCGTTCTCCAGGGCGACACGGGTCACCTTGGTGGGGTCGATCACACCGGCGGCGAGCAGGTTCTCGTATTCCTCGGTGCGGGCGTTGAAGCCGTAGTCGGCCTTGCCCTCGCGCACCTTCTGCACCACGATGCTGCCTTCCAGGCCCGCGTTGCCCACGATCTGGCGCAGCGGCTCCTCGATGGCGCGGCGCACGATGCCGATGCCGGTGGTCTCGTCATTGTTGGCGCCTTCCATCTTCTCCAGCACCTTCTGGGCGCGGATGTAGGCCACACCGCCGCCCGGCACGATGCCTTCCTCCACGGCCGCACGGGTCGCATGCAGGGCGTCGTCCACGCGGTCCTTCTTCTCCTTCATCTCCACCTCGGTGGCGGCGCCCACGTAGAGCACGGCCACACCGCCGGCCAGCTTCGCCAGGCGCTCCTGCAGCTTCTCCTTGTCGTAGTCGCTCGTGGTGGTCTCGATCTGGGCCTTGATCTGGTTCACGCGCGCGGTGATGTCGGCCTTCTTGCCGGCGCCGTTCACGATCGTGGTGTTGTCCTTGTCGATGCTGATCTTCTCGGCCTTGCCCAGGTAGCTCAGATCGGCGTTCTCCAGCTTGAAGCCGCGCTCCTCGCTGATCACCGTGCCGCCCGTGAGGATGGCGATGTCCTCCAGCATGGCCTTGCGGCGGTCGCCGAAGCCGGGGGCCTTCACCGCCGCCACCTTCAGGGCGCCACGGATCTTGTTCACCACCAGCGTGGCCAGCGCCTCACCGTCCACGTCCTCGCTGATGATCAGCAGGGGCTTGCCGGTCTGCACGGCCTTCTCCAGGATCGGCAGCAGCTCCTTCATGCTGCTGATCTTCTTGTCGTAGATCAGGATGTAGGCGTTCTCCAGCTCGGCCTCCATCTTGTCGGCGTTCGTCACGAAGTAGGGGCTCAGGTAGCCGCGGTCGAACTGCATGCCCTCCACCACCTCCACGGTGGTCTCGGTGCCTTTCGCCTCCTCCACGGTGATCACGCCCTCCTTCTTCACCTTCTCCATGGCCTGCGCGATCAGCGCACCGATGGTCTCGTCGTTGTTGGAGCTGATCGAGGCCACCTGCTTGATCTTCGCGTTGTCGTCACCGACGGACTTGCTCATCTTCTTGAGCTCGTCCACCACGGCGACCACGGCCTTGTCGATCCCGCGCTTCAGGTCCATCGGGTTGGCACCGGCGGCCACGTTCTTCAGACCGGCGGTGACGATGGCCTGGGCCAGCACCGTGGCGGTGGTGGTGCCATCGCCGGCGGCGTCGGCCGTCTTGCTGGCCACTTCCTTCAGCATCTGGGCGCCCATGTTCTCCACGGCGTCCTTCAGCTCGATCTCCTTGGCCACGGTCACACCGTCCTTGGTCACGGACGGAGCACCGAACTTCTTGTCAATGATCACATTGCGGCCTTTCGGGCCCAGGGTCACCTTCACGGCGTTCGCGAGGTGGTCCACACCGCGCTTCAGGCGGTCGCGTGCGTCGATGTCGAATTGGATGTTCTTGGCTGCCATGGCAGTTCTGGGATTTTGGTTTTGTCGAGGCGATGGTCACATCGCCCGTTCTTGGATCTCGAGGGGACAAGGGAAGGGCGACATGAATGTCGCCCGTTCGATCAGTTCAGGATGGCGTAGATGTCGCTTTCGCGCATGATCAGGTAGTCCTTGCCGTCGTAGCTCAGCTCGGTGCCGCTGTATTTGCCGTACAGGATCTCGTCCCCGGCCTTCACGCTCAACGGGGTCACCTTGCCATCATCGGCCACACGGCCGTTGCCTACGGCCACCACCTTGCCGCGCTGTGGCTTTTCCTTGGCCGTGTCGGGGATGATGATGCCACCCTTGGTGGTCTCTTCGGCGGCTGCGGCTTCCACAAGCACACGGTCCGCCAGGGGCTTCACTTTAGTAGCCATGGTGAATTGGATCGTTCGGTTGGTTTGCGGGCCGCGCATGTCAACCGCCATGCCAACAGAGCATCCCCTGCCACACGACTGACGATCTTGCAAGGTTCGGCCCGGAGAGAGCCAACCACCTGACAGCAGCGCTGCCAGCCTGACGCGTTACGGGGTTGCCGGAGCGGGCTCCTGGGCGGGCGCCTCCTCCTGGGCCGGTGCCACGTCCTCGGGGGCCACTTCGCCACTGGTCACCTGCTCGGTGGGAGCGTCCAGCTCATCCAGCTCGGCCGGATCTCCACTTTGCACGGCCGCGCTCACCAGGCACAGCACCATCAGGGCGCCGGCCAGGGTCCACGTGCCCTTCTCCAGGAAGTCGGCCGTGCGTTGCACGCCACCGATCTGCTGGGCGCCGGTGAAACCCGCCGCCAGTCCACCGCCCTTGGGGTTCTGGGCGAGCACGACGAGGGCCAGCAGGGCGGCCACGATGATGATGAGGACGGAGACGACGACCATGGCGAAGGAGCGTTGGAACAGGTCCGCTGTTCAGCGGGGGCGCAAAGTAAACGGATCTTGGCGATCCGGCGGTCAACCCTTGCCGCCTTCCGCCGCGATGGCACGGGCCAGGAACTCCGCCCTGCGCTGCGGATGCCGTTCCGCCAGCCGCCTGTACGCTGCGGCCGCGCGGGTGGTGTCGCCCTGTTGCTCATAGATCCGCGCCAGGGTCTCGGTCACCAGCTCGGCATGCTCTTCCAAGCTGCGTTTGCCGGCCTGCTGGGGGGTGAAGAACTCCGCCTTGCGGGGGGCTGGCGGTGCCTGCCCCTGGATGAACCGCTCGATCAACGCCTTCGTGTCCATCGCCCCAGGGATGGGCTGAGCGGGGGAGGCCTTCGGCGTCGGTGCGTCCGCCACGGCCTTTCGAGGCGCAGCCGGGATGGCCACCGGTGCGGTCACTTCGGGTGCCTCGTCCAACCAGGCCGTGAACCGCATCCGCTCTGGCCGGGTGGACGCGTGGAGCGGCGCTTCCGATGGACGCTCCGCATCCGGTGGGACCGCACCGGTGGGCGGGGCTGGTTCCTCAACAGGGACCGGGGCGGTCGGTTCCGGCACCTCCTCGCGGGCTTTAGTCGCTGACCATGTCAGGTCGTACACGGTGGCCAGCGCGGCACTGCGGATCTGGTCGTCCAGGTCATCCGGCACCGCGGGGGGCGGTTGCGCAGGACGTTCGCTCAGGGCCGCATCCTCGGACGCTGAGCCGAACGTGGCGGCGGGCCCGGCCGTCGGTTCCTCGTGGACCGGCTCAAGGGATCCCGCCTCGGGTGCGGTCGCCACGGGCTCCAGTGTCACCGGAACGGTCAGCGGTCCTGCATCCACCGGCGTCGCCCGTTGACGGGGCGTCGGCCCCGCATCCGCATGCACCAGGTCGTGCACCCGCGCCCGGCTGGGCAGGTGGGCGGCCACCTGGCGCAGGTGCTCGTCGTACAGCACACCGCCCGTGGCCGCTTCGCCCACCGTCAGCAGCACCTGCGCGCCGCTGAACCACGGGTAGCGGCCCGCCAGCTCGCGCAGCCCCGCCACATCCGTGGCGCCCACGGCCGTGGGTTCCTGCAGCAAGGTGTTCAGCCGTTCGCGGTCCATGGGGTCACCAGTTGCCCAGTGTGCGGTCGAAGATATCCTGTACCAACTGGTCGCTGATGGTCCGCACCAAGCCCTCCTCGACCGTCACCAGGTCGGCCGCGCTGTCGTAGTCGGCGAACCGGCTCACGGTGAAGGTGCTGCTGCGCGTCGCGTCCAGGCTGTTGGTGTAGGTCACGCTCACCGTCATCGTCAACCGGTTCAGGGCGGCGGTCTCATTGGCCTGGATGGACACCGGTTGCACGTCGTAGCCCGTGATCGCGCCTTCATAGCGCAGGTCGCCGCTTTCGCGCACCAGCTTCAGGGGTGTCTGGGCCTGCAGAAGATCGCGCAGCGTTTCGGTGAACACCTGCGCGGTGCGTGGTGTGCTCAACGGAGCGCGTGCCTCGAACACCGCCACGTCATAGGTGGACGCGCCTGCGGGGACGTCAGCGCCCGAAAAGGAGTAGTTCACTTTGCATCCGGCCAGGGTCAGCAGGAAGAGCAGGAACAGGGTCCGGCTCAGGCGTGGTGGATGGAGCGAGGTCGTCAGCCGGGTCCGTCCGATGGGCCGCCCCATGGCGTTCGGACCCTCGCACTCCGGCACCCTGGCATCCTGCACCTTCGCCGCTTCCATCACTGCAGCCCGTATTCCTTGATCTTGCGGTACAGGGTGCGTTCACTGATGCCCAGCTCGGCCGCGGCCGTTTTGCGGCGGTTCCGGTGCTTGGCCAGCGCCTTGTTGATCAGCTCCTTCTCCTTCTCCTCCAAGCTCAGCGATTCCTCCACTTCGGTGTGCTCGATGTCCTGGTCCGTTCCACCCGGACGGGACGGCATCTGGATGCTCACCGTGCCCGAGGGGGTTCCTTCCATGGGCAGCACGATCTCGTCGCGGTAGGTCGGTGGCGTTACGGAAGGCAGCGGTTGTCCATGCGTCAGGGCGGCCACCTGCTCCTTCAGCACCGTCAGGTCGTTCTTCATGTCGAACAGGAACTTGTAGATCAGCTCCCGCTCGCTCACGCTGTCCAGCCCCACCGCACGGCCGGCCCCGGCGGGCACCAGCGCCGTGCTCTCTTCCGGCAGGTATTGCCGCAGCGTCGCCGCGCCGATCGACCGCGTCTGTTCGATCACGCTCAATTGGTCCACGATATTGCGGAGCTGCCGCACGTTGCCCGGCCAGCGGTACTCCGTCAGCAGGTGCTGTGCATCGGGCTCCAGGGTGATGGTCGGCATGCGGTAGCGATCGGCGGCATCGCTGGCGAACTTGCGGAACAGCAGGTGGATGTCCTCCCGTCGCTCGCGCAGCGGCGGCACGTGGATCGGCACGGTGTTCAGCCGGTAGTAAAGGTCCTCGCGGAAGCTGCCCCGCTGCACGGCCTGCAGCATGTTGACGTTCGTGGCGGCCACCACGCGCACGTTGGTCTTCTGCGCCTTGCTGCTGCCCACGCGGATGAACTCGCCGGTCTCCAGCACGCGCAGCAGCCGCACCTGTGTGGTCAGCGGCAGTTCGCCCACCTCGTCCAGGAAGATGGTGCCCTTGTCGGCCACCTCGAAGTAGCCCTTGCGGGCCTCGTGCGCCCCGGTGAAGCTGCCCTTCTCGTGCCCGAAGAGCTCGCTGTCGATCGTGCCCTCCGGGATGGCTCCGCAGTTCACCGCGATGTACGGGCCGTGCTTGCGCGAACTGAGCTGGTGCACGATCTGCGGCATCACCTCCTTGCCCGAGCCGCTCTCGCCGGTGATCAGCACCGTCAGGTCCGTCGGGGCCACCTGCGCGGCGATCTCGATGGCGCGTTCCAGCATCGGCGAACCGCCGATGATCCCGAAGCGCTGTTTGATGGGTTGTACGTTCATGCCGTGCTGTTGTCTGGTGGGCGTTCCCGCCCGTTCGTCCTAGGGCGCCACCGCCATCGCCTCCCGGTGCCGGACCACCACCTCCGTCACTTCGCCCTGCAGCGAGCCGCTCGTGCCGCTCACGATCCGTGCCAGCACCAGGTCGCCGGGCTTCAGTTCCGTGCCAGCGTGCTCGCGCGCCACGATCACCACCGCGTTCTGGCTGTTCCGCCCGAACAGGTGGGCCTCGCTGCGCTTGCTCACGCCCTCGATCAGCACCTCCTGCACCTGGCCCACGTGCCGCCGGTTGCGCTCGCCCGCATGCTTCATCTGCAGGTCGATCACCTCCTGCAGGCGCCGACCCTTCACGTCGTCCGGCACGTCATCCGCATACTTCCGAGCGGCGAGTGTCTTGGGGCGCTCGCTGTACTTGAACATGAAGGCCATGTCGTAGCGCACGGCCTCCATCAGGCTCAGCGTATCGCGGTGCTCCTCCTCGGTCTCGCCGCAGAAGCCGCTGATGAGGTCGGTGCTGATGGCACAGTCGGGCATGTGGCGCCGGATGGCCGCGATGCGGTCCAGGTACCAGGCCCGGTCGTAGCCCCGGTTCATGCGCTGGAGCACCGCACTGCTGCCGCTCTGCACGGGCAGGTGGATGTATTTGCAGATGTTGGGGTGCCGGGCCATCACGGCGAGCACCTTGTCGGTCATGTCCTTGGGGTGGCTGGTGCTGTAGCGCACGCGCAGCAGCGGGCTCACCCCGGCCACCCGCTCCAGCAGGTCGGCGAAGTCGGTCACCGGCACTGCGGGGTCCTTCACCGCGCCGCGGCCGTCCACGTTCCAGCGGTAGCTGTCCACGTTCTGGCCCAGCAGCGTCACCTCGCGGTAGCCCTGCGCCACAAGCTGCTGGCACTCGTCCACGATGGTGTTGGGATCGCGGCTGCGCTCCCGGCCGCGGGTGAAGGGCACCACGCAGAAGGCGCACATGTTGTCGCAGCCGCGCATGATGGTGACGAAGGCGGTGACGCCGTTGCTCCCCAGCCGCACGGGCTCGATCTCCGCGTAGGTCTCCTCGCGGCTCAGCAGCACGTTCACGGCCTTCTGCCCGCCCTCGACCTCGTCGAGCAGCGCGGGCAGGGTGCGGTAGGCGTCGGGGCCCACCACCAGGTCCACCAGCTTCTTCTTCTCCAGCAGGTCCTCGCGCATGCGCTCGGCCATGCAGCCCAGCACGCCCACGCGCAGGTCGGGGTTGCGCCCCTTCAGGTGGTTGAGCCCGTCGATGCGGTTCAGCACCGTCTGCTCGGCCTTGTCGCGGATGCTGCAGGTGTTCAGCAGCACCAGGTCCGCGTCCTCCGCCTTGTCCACCACGGTGTAGCCGTCCTTGGCCAGGATGCTCGCGACGATCTCACTGTCGCTGAAGTTCATCTGGCAGCCGTAGCTCTCGATGTGGACGCGCTTGCTCACCGGTTCGTCGGAAGGGCTGCAAAGGTAAGGGTTGGTCCCGTGGAACTGACAAGGTGGCAGAGGGTGCATGGCCCCTACATTTCGGCGACCTTTCGGCCATGCGTGCCGCCTTGTTCGTCCTGGGCCTGCTCACGATCGCGCAGGCCACGGCCCAGTACGCGATCGGCATCACGGTCGGCGCGGCCCATCTCGACCTGCAGGAACGGAAGCGCAAGAACACCTCCGGCCGGCTGCACTTCGACGGGGTCGACCAGCCCGCTTGGTCGATGGCCGTCTTCTACCGCGAGCATGCGCCGGGTCGCGTCCACCTGGGGGGCGAACTGCAGGTCGATCGACGCCGGTTCAGCGCTTCTTGGTCCGACGGCGGCTTGGGGCCTGGCGAGTCCACCACGGCTTCCGTGGAGCTCTACACCGTGCGGCTGGCCTTGCTGCCCGAAGTGGATCTGGACCGGGCCGGGACCACGAGGGTGCGCTTCGGGTTCGCGCTGGGTGCGGTGGTCGCGGGCCGGATGAACGGCACCCGCTCCTACTGGGGTCTCAACGGCTGGGTGAACGAAACGCTCGTGAATGCCGACCCCAAGGGCTTCGGCGGCGAGCTGCGGGCCCTGCTGGGCCTGGGCATCCGCCTTCCGCTCACCGCCGGCGGCGAACTGGTCATCGACCCCTTCACCGCCCTCAGCCTGGTGCCCATGATCCGCACCGGTGGCGGCTCGCGCTCCTGGGAGTCGGGGGTGCGCCTGGGTTGGGCGTTCACCACCAAGCGCATGGCCCTCACCGAATGGATGCGGCCACCGGTCCGGTGAGCCTCGTGCGCGCGCCCATGCGCACGCGTGCGCGGCACACGCCACCGCGCGAGGCCCCGGCCCTGTTGAAAAAAGTTTCCCCGTAGGGGAAGGAAGGGGAGCGGTAGCGCGGCATGGACCGCACCGCTCCGGATGATCGTTCTTTTGCGGCTTCAGAACGGCATCCCATGGCAAAGAAGAAGGAAGCAGCAAGCGGCGACCTGGTGATCGTGGAGTCGCCCGCCAAGGCAAAGACCATCGAGAAATACCTGGGCGAGGGCTACACCGTGCTGAGCAGCTACGGCCACGTCCGCGACCTGCCCGAGCGCGACCTCAGCGTGGACGTGGAGAACGGCTTCGAGCCCACCTACATCATCCCCGACGACAAGAAGGACCGCCTCAACGCGCTGAAGAAGGAAGCCGACAAGGCGGCCATCGTGTGGCTCGCCACTGATGAAGACCGCGAAGGGGAGGCCATCAGCTGGCATTTGAAGGAAGCGCTGAAGCTGCCTGAGGACAAGGTGCGGCGCATCACCTTCAACGAGATCACCAAACCGGCCATCCTCAAGGCCATCGAGAACCCGCGTTCGATCGACGTGCACCTGGTGGATGCCCAGCAGGCCCGCCGCGTGCTCGACCGCCTGGTGGGCTACGAGCTCAGCCCCATCCTGTGGCGGAAGGTGAAGCCCAGCCTCAGCGCGGGCCGCGTGCAGAGCGTGGCCGTGCGCCTCATCGTGGAGCGCGAGCGCGAGATCCTCGGGTTCGCCGAGAAGAGCGCCTTCCGCATCACCGCCCTGCTCACCACCGGCAGCAAGGCCACCGTGAAGGCCGAACTGCCCAAGCGCTTCGCCACCGAGGCCGAGGCCATGGCCTTCCTGCAGGGCTGCCTGGGCGCCACCTACACCGTGAACGCGGTGGAGAAGAAGCCCGGCAAGCGCACCCCCGCCGCACCCTTCACCACCAGCACGCTGCAGCAGGAGGCCAGCCGCAAGCTCGGCTTCGGGGTGGACCGCACCATGCGCATCGCGCAGGGGCTCTACGAGCAGGGGCACATCACCTACATGCGTACCGACTCGGTGAACCTCAGCGAGCAGGCCATCGGCGCCGCCGAGGCCGCCATCACCGCCCAGTACGGCGCGCGCTACTGCAAGACCCGCCGCTACCAGAGCAAGAGCAAGGGCGCCCAGGAGGCCCACGAGGCCATCCGCCCCACCGACCTCAACGTGCGCACCGCCGGCGCCGACCGCGATGCCGAGCGCCTGTACGACCTCATCAGCAAGCGCACCCTCGCCAGCCAGATGGCCGACGCCGAGCTGGAGAAGACCGTGGTCAACATCGCCATCAGCGGCCACCCGGGCGATGACCTCGTCGCCCAAGGCGAGGTGATCCTCTTCGACGGCTTCCTGAAGGTGTACATGGAAGGCCGCGACGACGAGGGCGACAGCGAGGAGCAGGAGGGCCTGCTGCCCGACATGAAGCAGGGCGAGGCGCTCGGCCTGCAGGAGATGACGGCCACCCAGCGCTTCGAGCGCCCCGCGCCCCGCTACACCGAGGCCAGCCTGGTGAAGAAGCTCGAGGAGCTCGGCATCGGCCGCCCCAGCACCTACGCGCCCACCATCAGCACCGTGCAGAAGCGCGGCTATGTGGTGAAGGAGAACCGCGAGGGCACCCCGCGCCCGTACCGCATCCTCACCCTGGCCGACGGCGCCATCGCCGACCGCACCGCCGTGGAGAACGTGGGCGCCGAGAAGCAGAAGCTCTTCCCCACGGACATCGGCATGGTGGTGAACGACTTCCTGGTGGAGCACTTCCCCACCATCGTCGACCTCCACTTCACCGCCTACGTGGAGGGCGAGTTCGACCAGATCGCCGAGGGCACCATGAACTGGCGCGCCATGCTCAAGGAGTTCTACGCGCCCTTCCACAAGACCATCGGCACGGTGAGCGAGACGGCCGAGCGGGCCACCGGATCGCGCGAACTGGGCGTGGACCCCGCCAGTGGTCGCAAGCTGGTGGCCCGCATCGGGCGTTTCGGTCCCATGATCCAGATCGGCGACGCCGAGGACGAGGAGAAGCCCAGGTTCGCCAGCCTGCGCAAGGACCAGAGCATCGGCACCATCACCCTGGAGGAGGCCCTCGACCTCTTCAAGCTGCCGCGCACCCTCGGCGAGCGCGATGGCGAGGTGGTCTCCGTGGCCATCGGCCGCTTCGGACCCTACGTGCGCCTTGGCGGCACCTTCGCCAGCCTCACCGCGGAGGACGATCCGCTCAGCATCGACCTGGCCCGGGCCATTGAGCTCATCGACCTGAAGAAGGCCGCCAGCGCCACCCGCGATCTGGGCGAGTACAAGGGTGAGATGATCGTGGCCGGGCGAGGCCGCTTCGGCCCCTACGTGAAGTTCGGCAAGACCTACGCCAACATCCCCAAGTCGGAGGACCCGGCGGCCGTGACGCTCGAGCGCGCCATCGAACTGGTGGAGGCCAAGCTCGCCGGCGCCCGCCAGAACGTGCTGAAGGAGTTCGCGAACTCGGCCATCCAGATCCTCGACGGGCGCTACGGCCCCTACATCACCGATGGTGGCAAGAACGCCAACGTGCCCAAGGGGACCAAGCCCGAGGACGTGACCCTGGAGCAGGCCACCGAGCTGCTCGCCGCAGCCCCCGAGAAGAAGGGTGGCCGGAAAGGACGCGGACGCAGCGCTCCCGCGCAGAAGGCGCCAACGAAAAAAGCACCCGCGAAGAAGACCGCCGCCAAGAAGGCTCCCGCGAAGAAGGCAGCCTCCAAGAAGGCCTGACGCCGGGACAGCGCCTCGTTCACCGGGTTGCCAACAGCGGCTTGTGGGTAGCTCGACGCCACGCGGTGCGGCGGTCGCCCCCGTGCGTTGGACCTTCGCCGTGACCGCCTGCTGGTCAGGGCCACGCATGGACATCAGTCTCTATTTCCGTCCCAGTCCCCGCTTCGGCGCACAGCGTCCGGACCATGCGGCCCACACCTTGGGCGATGGGGCGCAGTTCCACGGGCCGGCTGGTTTTCCGGAGCTGGAAGGCGCCCAAGTTGCACTGCTCGGCGTGCTCGACGACCCCGGCCACGCCCGCCCAAGACGCTGTGTGGAGGCCCCCGACGCCATCCGCGAGCAGCTGTACCCGCTCTTTCGTCCCCAGGGTCGGCTGCAGTTGGTGGATCTGGGCGACATCCACCCCGGTGCGAGCGCGCAGGATACCCAGCACGCCCTCTCGGAGTCCATCGCCGAACTGGTGCGGCGCGGCATCGTGCCCATCATCCTGGGCGGCGGGCAGGGCCACACCTTCACCCAGTACCTGGCCTATGAGAAGTTGGAGCGCACGGCCAACCTGGTCAGCATCGACGCGCGCTTCGACCTGGGCGAGCCCGGCCAAGGGCTGGCGGACAGCAGCTACCTGAGCCACATCGTGCTTCGGCAGCCCAACTACCTCTTCAACTACAGCAATCTCGGCTACCAGACCTACCTGGTGGACCAGCCCGGGATCGAGCTGATGGACAAGCTCTTCTTCGATGCGCACCGGTTGGGCGAACTGCGTGACCACCTGGCCGATGCCGAACCGGTGCTCCGCAACGGTGATACCCTGAGCGTGGACCTCTCCGCCGTGCGTCGCAGTGATGCCCCCGGCACCACCCGCCCCGGCCCGAACGGATTCCACGCCGAGGAGGTCTGCCAGCTGATGCGCTACGCCGGCATCAGTGAGAAGATCTCTTCGGTGGGGCTCTACGAACTGGATCCCGGTCGTGATGAGCACGGGGTCACCGCCCAGCTGGCCGCCCAGATGATCTGGTGTTTCCTCGATGGCTTCCGATCGCGCACCAACGACCTGCCCTGGCTCGACCGCAAACGCTTCACCCGGTTCAGGATCCCCATCCGTGGGAACGAGCAGGAGCTCGTGTTCTATAAGAGCGCGGTGAGCGACCGTTGGTGGATGGACGTGCCCTACCGGGCCGAACAGGAGGCCCGCTTCGAGCGCCACCATCTGGTGCCCTGCAGCTACGCCGATTACCAGATGGCCTGCCGCGAAGAGGTGCCCGACCGCTGGTGGCGCACCTTCCAGAAGCTGGCCTGACCGCCTTCGCCCGCCCCTGCTGGGCTTGGGGAAATTTGGACGGTCCGGATCTTTGCTATATTGGCGCCGGGATCAACGCCGGTCCCGAAGGGATGTTCGTCCCATGACGGCCCGGCCCAGAACGGAACCAAGGATGAGGGGGAAACTGACCGCAGCGCTTTGCGCGGGCCTGATGGGTGTTGTGCACGCCCAACAGGAACCGCAGTACACCCAATACATGTTCGACCGCCTTTCGGTGAACCCGGCCGTGGCCGGCACCAGCGGCAACATGTGCGTCACGGCCCTCCTGCGCCAGCAGTGGAGCGGTTTCGATGGTGCGCCCAAGACCGGCCTCTTCAACTTCCAGATGCCGATCAGCAAGATCAGCAGTGGGGTGGGCCTGTCCGTGTACATGGACCAGCTCGGGCAGCAGAAGGGCACCGTCGCCCGCCTCAGCTATTCCTTCCACCGCAAGTTCGGCCCCGGCACTTTCGGTGTGGGCATCTATGCGGGCATGACCAGCCGCTCCCTGGGCAGTGATTGGGTGGCGGTGGACCCTGTGGCCAACGACGATGCCATTCCCGACGCCGGGGTGTCCGATGCGGGCTTTGACCTTGGTGCCGGCCTCTACTATGTGGCCCCGACCTTCTGGGTGGGCATCAGCAGCACCCAGCTGCCAGAGACCGCCTTGGAGGAGGTGAGCATCAAGAACGCCCGCCACTATTTCCTGCAGGGTGGTTACGACTGGGCCATCGGCGGCAACAAGAAATATGTGCTCCAGCCCAGCGTTCTGGTCAAGAGCGACGCAGCCAGCACCCAGCTCGATGTCAACGCCACCTTCCTGTACAATGACATGGTCTGGCTGGGCGTTACCTACCGGACCGAAGATGCCATCGCACCCATGATCGGCTACCAGTACAAGTTCCCCAGCGGCAACTCCAGCATCCGTTTGGGGTATAGCTACGACGTGACCACCTCGCAGTTGAGCAATTACAGCAGCGGCAGCCACGAGGTGATGCTGAACTACTGCTTCAAGATCATCAAGCCGGAGAAGCTGGAGATCTACCGGAACATCCGCTTCCTGTAAGTTCGGTAACCCAAACACCTGCACTGCCGTACGAAGTCTAGCCTGAAGTGTTCGCTTACCCGGACCCCAAGGCCCAACGTTCGAACGGCACAAACGGAGGAACCATGCAACTTCGTCCCATCATCTACATCGGCGCTGTCGGCTTGCTGGCCAGTTGCGGCGGCGGCGGGCAGGGGCAGCTCATCGGCGTCGTCGGACGTCCGGACTGGTACCAAGTGGACCCCTACGGGATGAACTACATCCCCATGGGCAGCTACACCATGGGCCCCAGCGATCAGGACGCTCCCTACGCGATGGTCTCCAAGAGCAAGACCGTGTCGGTCCAGGCGTTCTACATCGACCAGACCGAGATCTCCAACAACGAGTACCGCCAGTTCGTGTACTACGTCATCGACAGCACCGCCAAACGGCTGCTGGGCGAGGATGATATCGGCGAACACGTCATCAGTGAGGACGAGTTCGGCGAGGAGATCGACCCCCCGGTGATCAACTGGCGCGAGCGGATCAACTGGTGGGGCGAGGAAGAGCGTGAGGCGCTCGCCGACATGTTCTACAGCGAAAGCGAGCAGTTCTACCGCCGCAAGGAGATCGACACCAGGAAGCTCATGTTCGAGTACTATTGGATCGACCTCAAGGAGGCCGCCAAGAAGTCCGGTCGCGACCTCGACCTGAGCTACACCAACACCAAGGGGCAGAATAACGCCATCCGCGGCCACAGTGACCGCAGCAAGTTCATCATCAAGGAGGTCATCAATGTGTATCCGGACACGCTGGCCTGGGTGCATGACTTCACCTACTCGTTCAACGAGCCGATGACGGAGAACTACTTCTGGCATCCGGCCTACGACGATTATCCCGTGGTGGGCATCACGTGGACCCAGGCGACGGCGTTCAACGTGTGGCGCTCCATGCTGATGAACAGTTGGCTCAGCTCGCAGGAGGAGCCCTTCGTGAACCGGTTCCGCCTGCCCACCGAGGCGGAATGGGAGTACGCCGCACGCGGTGGCCTGGACCTCCAGCCCTACCCTTGGGGTGGCCCCTACATCCGCAACCGCCAAGGCTGCTTCCTGGGCAACTTCAAACCGCTGCACGGCAACTACACCGACGACGGCGGCTTCCACACCGTGCCCATTGACAGCTATTCGCCGAACGACTACGGCCTCTACAACATGGCCGGCAACGTGGCCGAGTGGACCAGCACGGCCTTCGATGAGGCGGTGTATGACTTCGACCACGACCTGAACCCCGAGTACAGCTACGACGCCCTGGCCAACGATCCGCCCTCGCTGAAGCGCAAGGTGATCCGCGGTGGCTCGTGGAAGGACATCGGGTGGTACCTGCAGACCGGCACCCGCAGCTACGAATACCAGGACACCTCCAAGTGCTACATCGGCTTCCGCAGCGTGATGACCTACCTGGGTCGCGGGAAGGCCGTGAACGCCGAGGACCTCTAAGAAAAGAAGAACCGCCTCCGCACTGAACCTGCAAGGAGGCTGCTCGATAGATGGACCAACTCTTCAGACCAACCCTAAACGCAAGGACGAACGATGAAACCCGGTAGCAAGAAGTGGAAGAACTTCATGGCCAAGTTGTACGGGATCGGTGCCGCGGTCGTGATCGTGGGCGCGCTGTTCAAGATCCAGCACTGGCCCGCTGCGGACCTTTTCCTCATCCTGGGCCTCAGTACAGAGGCCATCATCTTCTTCTTCTCGGCCTTCGAACCCCCGCACGAGGACCCCGATTGGAGCCTGGTGTACCCCGAGCTCGCCACCGGTGAGCGCGCCGAGGGGGACGACTTCCGCAAGGACGATCAGCGTTCGATCACCGAGCAGCTGGACGACATGCTGGAGGCCGCCAAGATCGAGCCCGAGCTCATCGAGAGTCTGGGTAATGGCATGCGCTCCCTCAGCGATCAGGCCAAGCAGATGACCGAGATCACCGGTGCCGCCGCAGCCACCAACGAGTACGCCAACAGCCTGAAGGACGCCAGCACCAAGGTGAGCAGCCTCAGCGACAGCTACGCCAAGGCCAGCGAGAGCCTCGTGGGCCTGACGGACAACGTGGACGCCGGGAAGAGCGCCGGCGAGAGCCTCAGCCGCATGAGCCAGAACCTCAGCGCACTGAACGAGATGTACGAGATGCAGCTGCGCAGCAGCCGCGAGAAGCTCGAGGCCGCCAACCAGATGTTCGAAGGGGTGGGCGAACTGCTCACCAACCTGCGCAACAGCGTCGACGACACCAAGCGCTACAAGGACAACATCGCCCAATTGAGCGACAACCTCCAGAAGCTCAACACGGTGTACGGCAACATGCTGAACGCCATGACGGTGCGCTGAGCGCCACCGGCATCCTTGACCTAGCACGGACCAACACCCGCTGGTAGAACCATGGCAAGTGGCAAACAGACGCCGCGTCAGAAGATGATCAACATGATGTATCTCGTGTTGACCGCTCTTCTGGCCCTGAACGTGTCCAAGGAGATCCTGGACAGCTTCGTGACCGTGAACAACGGTCTGGAGACCACCAAGCTCACCCTGAAGGAGAAGATGGACGCGACCTATGCGAGCTTCTCCGGGCTGGCCGCCGAGAACCCGAAGAAGTTCGGGAAGGCCTGGGGTGAGGCACAGGCCGTGCAGACCATGGCCGCCGATCTGCTCACCCACATCGACCGCATCAAGGTGAAGGTCATTTCGGCCACCGAAGGGCTGCCGGAGGACAAGGTGATCGGCAAGGACGAAAAGGGTCGCGACACCATCATCAACCTGGCCTTGGTGGGCAAAAAGGACGACAACAACAAGATCACGGAACTGATGGTGGGTTCGGAACCCGGCAAGCCCAAGGAGGGCGAGCTGACCGCCCGTGAACTGCGGACCAAGATCGAGGCCTACCGCGACAAGATCAAGCAGGTGGCCGCCAACAACCCGGGTCTTGCCGCCCAGGTGGACCGCGTGTTCGACCTCAGTGATCGGGCTGATGCCTCCGGTACCATGAACAATTGGGAGAGCATCAACTTCTACCACGTCCCCCTGGCCGCCGGCATCACCATCCTCTCGAAGCTGCAGAGCGATGTGCGCAACATCGAGAACGAGTGTGTGGGTTACCTGATGGGTGAAGTGGAGGGCAAGTCGATGAAGTTCTCCGAACTGGCCCCCGTGGTGCTGCCCGTGAGCAACTACATCACCGTGGGCGATTCGTTCCGTGCTGATGTGTACCTCGCCGGTTACGACCCCCTCAACCCGCCCGTGGTGGAGTTGAGCGAGAACGGCACCATCGATACCGTGAAGATGGAGGTGATCGGTGCCAAGAAGGTCGTGCCCATCGGGGCTGACGGCAAGGGCAAACTGCGCCTACCAGGCCAGGGTGTCGGCTCCAAGGAATGGAAGGGCATCATCAAATTCAAGCAGGCCGGCCAGGAGGAGAAACGCTACCCCTTCTACGCCAACTACGAGGTGGCCCAACCGAACGTGGTGGTGAGCCCCACGAAGATGAACGTGTTCTACCGCGGCATCGACAACCCGGTGGATGTCAGTGTTCCGGGCTTCAGCGCCGACAAGATCAGCCCCAGCATCGACAACGGCTCGATCACGAAGGCCGCCCAAGGCTACATCGTGAAGCCCGGCAAGGGCACCGAGGCCACCGTGAGCGTGAGCGTGGAGATGCCCAACGGCCAGCGGAAGAGCATGCCCGGTGTGAAGTTCCGCGTGAAGTCCGTGCCCAACCCGTCCCCGCAGTTCGCCGGCAAAGGTGCGGGTGACGCCACCGTGAAGAAGGCCGAACTTACCGCCGCGCTGGGCGTCATCGCCAAGATGGAGGGCTTCGAGTTCGACCTGAAGTTCGAGGTGGTGGAGTTCAACATCGGCGTCTCGGTCTCCGGCACCTACGCGGAAAAGAGCAACAAAGGCAACACCCTCAACGCCGAGCAGAAGGAGCTCCTGAGCAAGGTGAAGGTGGGCAGCAAGGTCTATGTGGACAACATCAAGGTCCGCAAGCCGGATGGCTCTGTCACCGGAATCGGGTCGCTCTCGCTGAAGGTCGTTTGATGAACCAACGCCCCATGGCCATGAAGCACGTCGTTCGTTCCCTGCGGGCCGCCCTCATCGGGTGTGCGCTGCTCGCGTCCTTCGCCGGTCCCGCAACGGCTCAGACCGTGCTGGACGGGGCGTACATCAAGGAACACACGAAGACCAAGCGGGTGGTGCCCTACGCCCACATCCGCGAGGCCGACGTGATGTGGGCCCGCCGCGTGTGGCGCGAGATCGATCTGCGCGAGAAGATCAATCACCCGCTCTACTACCCGGTGACGCCCATCAGCGACCGCAAGAGCCTGTTCGACGTGATCCGCCAGGCCCTGCTCACCGATGGATCCATCACCGCGTACAGCGCCGGTGCCTTGGGCGACGAAGATGAGTTCAAGAAGGCCCTGCCGCCCAGCGAGCTCAAGGAGATGTTCCTCCGGGTGGACACCCAGCTCACCGAGGACCCCAGCAACCCCGGGGAGTTCATTCAGGTGGTGCAGGAGATCCCACTGGAATCCGCTGACGTGAAGCGGTACCGGATCAAGGAGGACTGGGTCTTCGACAAGCAACGCAGCTCGATGGACATCCGCATCATCGGCATCGCGCCGATGCGGGAGAAGATCGGTGACGACGGGGAGTCGAAAGGCTTCCAGACGCTCTTCTGGCTCTACTTCCCGGAGTGCCGCTACGTCTTCGCCAACTGGGATGTCTTCAACCGCGAGAACGATGCGGAACGGCGGAGCTATGAGGATCTCTTTTGGAAGCGTCAGTTCAGCAGCACGATCATCAAGTGGAGCAACGTGTACGACCGCAGCATCAACCAGTACCGCACGGGTCTGGATGCGCTGCTGGAAGGTGAGGAGATCAAGCAGTCGCTCTTCGAGTTCGAGCACGACCTTTGGAACTTCTGAGCGGCCCCTGCCGCTGAACGAAGCCCTCCGCATCGCGGGGGGCTTCGGCGTTCAGGGCCCCGCCCTGGCCCGGAAGCCCGTACCTTTGCAGCCTTTTCCGCCCACCCGGCCATGATCGACGTCTCCGGTCTCACCCTCCACTTCGGACAACGCCCCATGTTCGACGGAGTGTCGTTCTTCATCGGGAGCGATGACCGCATCGGGCTGGTGGGGCGCAACGGGGCCGGCAAGAGCACCCTGCTGAAGATCCTGGCCGGCCAGCAGTCTTACGACAAGGGCGCCATCGGCCGCCCGCGCGAGCTCACCCTGGGCTACCTGCCCCAGCAGATGGACCATGACCTGACCCTCAGCCCGCGTCAGGTGGCCGAGAAGGCCTTTGAGGAAGCGCAACACCTGCGCGCCTCCCTGGACCGCATCGAAAAGGACCTGGAGCAGGCCACCGAGGTGGAGCACCAAATGGAGCTGGCCACCATGCTGGCCCACGCCCACGAGCGGCTTAACGCGCTGGGGGTCAGCGACCATGACCAGCAGGTGGAGCGCATGCTGAAGGGCCTGGGCTTCGTGGGCGACGACATCCACCGACCACTGGCCGAGCTGAGCGGCGGCTGGCGCATGCGCGCCGAGCTGGCCCGCATCCTGCTGCTGCAGCCCGACCTGCTGCTGCTGGACGAGCCCACCAACCACCTGGACCTACCGGCCATTCAATGGCTGGAGGACCTGCTGCGGACCTATCCGTCCGCCCTGGTGCTCATCAGCCACGACAAGACCTTCCTGGACCGCCTCACCTCCCGCACGATCGAGGTCACCGGAGGCCAGCTCATCGACCGCAAGGTGCCCTGGAGCCAGTACGTGGAGCTGCGCAAGGTGGAGCGGGAGCAGCAGCTCGCCGCCGCCAAGGACCAGCAGAAGTACATCGAGAAGACGCAGGAGCTCATCAACAAGTACCGCGCGAAGGCCAGCAAGGCCGCCTTCGCCCAGAGCCTCATCACCAAGCTGGAGAACCTCGACCGCATCGAGGTGGAGGACGAGGACCTTCGCAAGCTGGTGGTCCGCTTCCCGCCCGCCCCGCACGCCGGCAAGCTCATCGCCGAGGTGAAGGACGTGAGCAAGGCCTACGGGCCCAAACGCATCTTCAGCCATGCCGAGCTCACCATCGGAAAGGGCGAGCACCTGGCCCTGGTCGGCGCCAACGGCACGGGCAAGAGCACGCTCATCCGCATGGTGGTGGGCGAGGAGCCTTATGAGGGCCAGATCCGGCTGGGCCATGGGGTGGTGCTGGGCTACTACGCCCAGGACATGCCGGAGCGGCTCGAACCCAAGCGCACCGTACTGGAGACCGCCGAGGATGCCGCCAGCGAGGAGAACCGACCGCGCGTGCGCGCCATGCTCGGGGCTTTCCTCTTCAGCGGTGAGGACGTGGACAAGAAGGTGAAGGTCCTCAGCGGAGGCGAACGCGCCCGGTTGGCCCTGTGCTGCATGCTGCTGCGTCCGCTCAACTTCCTGCTGCTGGACGAGCCCACGCACCATCTGGACATCCAGAGCAAGGACGTGCTGAAGGAGGCGCTCAAGAACTACGACGGCACCTTTCTGCTGGTGAGCCACGACCGCGACTTTTTACACGGGCTCACCCACCGCATCCTGGAACTCGACGGCGGCCGGATCCGCGACCAGCACCTGGACATCCTGGAGCTGATCGAGAAGCGCAAGGCCCTGCAGGCCGCCGACATGGGCGCCAGCAGTGCCCGGACCGCTCCCACGAAGGCCGCTGCCGGTCAGCGCAGCGATTACCACGAACGCAAAGAGCGGGACAAGGAGCGCCGCCGCGTGCAGAACCAGGTGGAGCGCGCCGAGAAGGAGCTGGCCGCCTTGGAACAGGAGGAGAAGGCCCTGCAGGCCCAAGTGATGGCCGCAGGCCTGCCCGCTACCGAACTGGACAAGGGCTACGCCCGCCTCGGTGAACTGGCCCAGCGCATCGCCGCCGTGATGGCCGACTGGGAGGCCGCCTCGGCCCGGCTCGACGAGCTCGATGTCGAGGCCTGAGCGTTCTGCAACGAAAGAATGTTACCTTTGCGGTCCACTGCGGGGTGGAGCAGATGGTAGCTCGTCGGGCTCATAACCCGAAGGCCGCAGGTTCGAGTCCTGCCCCCGCTACAAGAGAGCCCGGTCCGACCGACCGGGCTCCTTCATTCCCGTCCGTTGTGGTCCCCATCTTCGCAGCACCATGAGCCACCGCGCCGGTTTCGTCAACATCATCGGCATGCCCAACGCAGGCAAGAGCACCCTGCTGAACGCGCTGCTCGGTGAATCCCTGGCCATCACCAACCCCAAGGCCCAGACCACGCGCCACCGCATCCTCGGCCTGCTCAACGGTCCCGATCACCAGCTGGTGATCGGCGACACACCGGGCATCCTGGAACCCCAGTACGGCCTGCAGGAACGCATGATGGCCGCTGTGGATTCCGCCCTGCGCGATGCGGACCTCCTGGTGGTGCTGGTGGAACTGCATCAGCGTCCGGACCGTTCCCAGGCCCTGCTCGATCGCGCCCGGCGCGCCAGTTGCCCGTTGCTCGTGCTGGTGAACAAGGTGGACCTGGGCAGTGAGGAGGACGTGCTTCAGGCCTGTCACCGCTGGCAGGAGGCCCTGCCCACCGCCAAAGTGGTGCCCGTTTCGGCGTTGCACGGCTTTCACATCGAGGAGCTTCGGCGCCACTTGGTGGAGGCCTTGCCGGAGCATCCACCGTATTTCCCCAAGGACGAGCTCAGCGACCGCAACATGCGCTTCTTCGTGGCCGAGCTCGTGCGCGAACGCATCCTCGCCCTCTACAAGCAGGAGGTGCCCTACAGCTGCGAAGTGGTGGTGAACAGCTACGAGGAAGGCGACACCCTCACCCGCATCCAGGCCGACATCATCGTGATGCGTGACAGCCAGAAGGCCATCCTTATCGGAGAGGGTGGTCGTGCTCTGCGCCGACTGGGCACCCAGGCCCGCGAGGCCATCGAACGCTTCGTGGGCACCAAGGTCTTCCTGGACCTGAAGGTGAAGGCCGACCCCGACTGGCGGGAGGACAAGAACAAGCTGAGGAACTACGGATACTGATGAGAGCAGCGAGTGACGATCGGCGAGTGGTGAGCGCGTTCCGGTCCGGTCCGGTGCATCACCTGCGGCCGCAACTTACTCGTCACTCCCCACTCGAACGCACATGAGCAACATCGTCGCCATCGTGGGCCGCCCCAACGTGGGCAAGAGCACCCTGTTCAACCGCCTCACCGAGCAGCAGGAGGCCATCACGGACCCCACCGCCGGCACCACGCGCGACCGGCACTACGGCCAGGTGGAGTGGACCGGCACCGTGTTCAGTGTCATCGACACGGGCGGCTATGTGACCGGCAGTGAGGACGTGTTCGAATCCGAGATCCGCCGCCAAGTGGAGCTCGCCATCGAAGAGTCCGATGTGATCCTCTTCATGGTGGATGTGCGCCAGGGGCTCACGCCCATGGACGACGCCATCGCGGGCATGCTGCGCAAGGCAAGGAAGACCGTGCACCTGGTGGCCAACAAGGTGGACACCGGCGAAAGGCAGGCCGACGCGGCGGAGTTCTACGGCCTGGGGATGGGCGAGGTGCACTGCATCAGTGCCCAGAGCGGTGCCGGAACCGGCGACCTGCTCGATACGCTCGTGGCCGGTTTCCGCAAGCCCAGCGCCGAGGCCCTGCCGGATGTGCCCAAGCTCGCCATCGTGGGCCGTCCCAACGTCGGTAAGTCATCGCTCGTCAACGCCCTCCTGGGCCGCGAGCAGAACATCGTCACCCCTGTGGCCGGCACCACGCGCGACCCCATCCACACCCGCTACACGGTGTTCGGTTTCGACGTGATGCTGCTGGACACCGCCGGCATCCGCAAGCGCCAACGCGTGAACGAGGACATCGAGTTCTACAGCGTGATCCGTTCGGTGCGCGCCATCGAGGCCAGCGACGTGTGCCTGCTCATGGTGGACGCCACGGAGGGGGTGCAGCAGCAGGACCTTCACATCTTCTCCATCATCGCGCGCAACGGCAAGGGCGTGGTGGTGGTGGTGAACAAGTGGGACCTCGTACCAAAGGAGACCAACACCATGAAGGCCTTCGAGGCCGACGTGCGCCAGCGCCTGGCGCCCTTCTCCGATGTGCCCGTGGTCTTCACCTCCGTGCTGGAAAAGCAACGCATCCACAAGGTGATGGAGCTGGCCATGCAGGTCCATGCCGACCGCTCCCGCAAGATCCCCACGCGCCAACTGAACGATGTGATGCTGCCCGAGGTGGAGCGGATGGGACCGCCCATGTACAAAGGCAAGGTGATCCGCATCAAGTTCATCAACCAGCTGCCCACTCCGGTGCCCTCCTTCGCCTTCTACGCCAACCTGCCGCAATACATCAAGGCGCCCTACGTGCGCTTCCTGGAGAACAAGCTCCGCCAGCACTACCGCTTCACCGGTGTGCCCATCCGTATCTTTCTGAGGAAGAAGTGACCCGTCATGCGCTGCCTCCTCCTCGCCCCATTGGTCGCGATGGGGACCGTGGCAGCCGCCCAGGACCTTCACCTTCCCACCGGCCCGGCCGAATGGCCGGAGCCGGTCGTCCGGGACCCGGCCTGGGTCCTGGACCGTGGGGATTCGGAGGTCCTGTCCGACACGTTGGCCGTGCGGGTGCTGCATGTGAAACCGCAGTTCCTGACCCTCTTCTTCGAACGGACGCGCATTATCCGATTCGCCAATGAGGCCGACATCCTCCGGCATGGTCATGTGCAGCTTCCCGAATGCCTTGACCCTCCCATGGACAAGGGCGAGCGGGTGTGGGACCCCCGGGCGGAGAACCCCGGCCCACGCTGGATGAACGTCAGGATCGACCGTGTTCAGGCCCGCGTACTGAACGCCGATGGCACCACCCGTCCGGTGGAGATGGTAGCGCATCATCACCGCTGGCCGGTGAAGAACCCCACCACCGTGGAGCACGCGTCGGCCGTGGTGCTCGACCTCGTCGGCATCGTACCGGGCGATGTGGTGGAACTGCGCTGGAAGGTGATGGTGCCCTACGATGTGAACCAGCCGGCCTCGCAGGGCTGGCGTTCGGACCCATGGATGGACAACTGGGCGCGGCTCACCAGCTGGCGGATCTTCTTCCACGACGCTCTTCCCGTGCGCGACCAGCAGGTGAGCATCCGCTACCTGCGCAAGCAGGGCCTCACCTTCGCGGGCGAGCCGCCGCGCATCGTCACTGAGGAAGGGGAGGCTTTGACCGCCATCTGGCACCACAGGGACCTTCCCGGTTGCATGGACGAGGTGAACGCGCGTCCGGCGGACGACCTGCCCCACATCGTGCTGCGCCTTGAGGTGGAGGACCTGCGGTACTGGGCGCGTGACCGCATCAGCGGCATGCCCGTGCAGCAGCCGCCCTGGGTGTACGCCGTGCGGCGGCGTGAAGCCAACGCGCTTTGGCTGGAACGTGTGGCGCGCAAGAAGGTGCCCGACCGGCAGAACCAGCTCGTCAAGGACTTCATCACCACCACCACGGCCGGCCTCGGACATGCCCCCGCCGCACGGCGCATCGAAGCGCTGCACGAGCGCATCGCCATGGAGTTCAGCTACGACCCCGACACCGACTGGTATGCGGACCTGCGCGGCACCAACCAGCGGATGGGCGACCAGGTGAGCGATGCGCTGCTGCGCGACATCAGCCGGCATGACCTTTACGTGAAGCTCATCGCGCAGCACCGCCTGCAGCATCGCACGGCGTACGTCCTCGACCGTCGCTCCGGACAGCTGTCCGCCGACCATCTCACGCCCGTGTGGGACCTCGAGCAGCTCATCGGTGTCCCGGACGGTGAGGGCATGCTGTGGATGCATCCCAAGCGGAGACGGTCGGGCCTGCTGGCCAACGAGCTGCCCTTCTACTGGGCGGGCACAAGGGCGTTGCTTGTCGACGTGACCCGCCTGGCGTTGGACGGTCCGCAGGCTGTGGCGTTCACCACCCTGCCCGCGGTGGACACGGGCAACGACCGGAGACGCATCGCCTTGTCCGTGGAAGTGGACCCGGCCACCGGATCATGTACCGCCGATCTCGAGGTGATGTTGTCCGGGCAGTTCAGCACCGTGGGCCGGGGGGCCTGGTTGTACGGCGAGCGCGACCCCGCGGTGCATCCGGGCTATGGACATCGTCCGCAGGATGCGGGGCGCTGTGCACTGGTGGACCAGGAGGCCGGGACCCTTCGCACCGATGCGCCGTTCGATCTGCCCCTGAGGCAGCAGCTCGACCTCGGGCCCCGGTTGAAGCAGGACGGTGATAGCGCATGGAACCTCGACCTGCGCGGTCTGCTGATGCACGCCACGCCGCCGGCGTTCGAGGCGGGTTCGCGTACGTTGCCCTTCCACTGGGACTTCCGGCAGGTGGATGAGCTGGAGGTGAGCGTTCGTGCCCCGGCCGGGTGGCACCTGGGAACCGACCTCACCTTGGGCCGATGGAACTCCTCCGCCGCCGCGCTCGATGTGGAGACCACGTGGGAAGGCGACACGGCCGTCGTGCGCTCCATCCTGCGGGTCGAGGGTGAACGTGAACCGGGTCCCGACCACCGCGACTTGAGCGCGCTGCTTCGCGGTGCGCGGAGCATCAGCGACCTGCGGTTCACGCTGACCAGGGAGCGGCAGGAACCCTAAGGGACGACCCGTTACCTTCGTCATATGCTCCGGCGGGCCTCACCCTGGCTGTTGTTCGTGGCCCTGATGGCCCTGGGCTATGCACAGTTCGGTGCCTTGCTGCGGTTCGAGCATGAGCGTGCGGCCATCCAGCGCGCGATCAAGCTGCGGCTGAAGGCCGGTGTTCCGGAGGAGGAGCTCACCACCTTCACGCTCACGGCGGAACAATGGCGCGGTCTGCGCTGGGTGAAGCCCGGGCGTGAGTTCCGGTTGCCCGACGGACGCATGTTCGACGTGGTGCGACGCGCTGACGGTCCGAACGGCACGGTGGTGCTGCGGTGCATCGCGGACCATGAGGAGACCGCGCTCTTCGCCGGCCTGAAGGAGGCCGTCGCGCGGGGTATGGACGGACGAGCGCCCCGATCACGCGAGCGGGTCGTGTACGTGGTGCTTCACCTTGCGCGTCCACCGGAAGGCGTGGTCCTTCCCGAACGAAGCGCCGGTCCGCAGTTCTGGCCGCAGGCACCGCACCGAATGCCGGCGGATGGATGGATCACCGATCGCACCCCGCCGCCCGAGCGGCCTGCGCACGGCTGACCCTCATCCATACCGGGGAGGATCGAGGTCGCTCCGCGGCGCGGTGGTCCGCGCCTGTCGGGGCGTGATTTCCCCGTCACATCCGATCCCTTACGACAACCATGACCATGAACAGGACCCTTTCGGTCCTCGTCCTTCTGCTGTGCTCCCTGATGGCCAAGGCCCAGGTGGTGCGGGTGGTGGACCAGGACGACCAACGGCCCCTTGAGGGGGTCGTCATCACAGGCGACGACCCCGCCTCAGCGCGCGCCACGGATGCACGCGGACGTGCGGCCATCGATGGATTGACCGGTGATACACTCACCTTCACGGCGCTGGGCTACGCCGACATGCGCATGCCCCGGACCGCGCTGGCTTCCGGCGAGGCCGCGGTGACGCTGCATGCTCTGCCGTTCACCTTGCGGGAGGCGGTTGTTAGCGTGAACCGCTGGGAACAAGGTGCGGAGCGCGTGCCCGACCGCATCACCGTGATGCGGCCGCGCGATGTGGCCCTCTACAACCCTGGCACGGCCGCGGACATGCTGCAACGCTCAGGCGAGGTCTTCATGCAGAAGAGCCAGCTCGGTGGAGGCAGTCCCATGATCCGCGGTTTCGCGGCCAACCGCCTCCTGATCGTGGTGGACGGGGTGCGCATGAACAACGCCATCTACCGCGCCGGCAACCTGCAGAACATCATCAGCATGGACGCCAATGCCATTGAACGCGCCGAGGTGGTGCACGGTCCCGGGGCGATGACCTACGGTAGTGACGCCATCGGCGGTGTGATGGACTTCCACATGCTTCGTCCACGGTTCAGCCAGGACAGCAGCCTGTTGCTTCGCGGCGGTGCCGCCGCCCGCTATGGCAGTGCGGCGAACGAGTTCGGCGGGCATCTCAACATCGGCCTGGGTGGCCGACGCATCGCCTTCGCGGGCAGCGCCACCTTCAACCGGTTCGGCGACCTGCGTGCCGGGTCGATCGGTCCGGCCGACTACCGGCGTCCATGGTCCGTGGAGACCGTCAACGGGGTGGATTCCATGGTGATGAACGTCGATCCGGACCTGCAGCTGGGCAGCGGCTACGACAACATCAACCTGTTCGGCAAGCTGGCCTTCCATCCGGTGGACGCGCTGGAGATCGGGCTGAACGTGTACCACAGCACCACCTCCGATGTGCCGCGCTACGACCGTTTGATCGAGCTCCGACCCAGCGGCACACCGCGTTCGGCCGAATGGTACTACGGTCCGCAGGAATGGACGATGGGCGCTCTTACCGTGAAGCACACCGCAGCACGCGGACCGTGGAGCACCGCCCGCCTCAGCGTGGCCTACCAATCCTATGCGGAGAGCCGCAACGATCGCAACTTCCGGAACACGAGCCTTCGCACACAGGCGGAACAGGTGACCGGGGTGTATGTGAACCTGGACATGGAGCGTGAGCTGGGCCGTCGTGGACAGCTGTTCTTCGGCGGGGAGTACGTCACGAACGAAGTGACCTCCACCGGCCGGCGCGTGGATCAGGTGACGGGCGAGGAGACCGTGATCAACTCCCGCTACCCGGACGGATCCACCTGGAGCACCGGCTCGGTGTATGTCGGTGCGATGTTCGACGCCACGGAGCGCTTCACCTTGACCGCCGGCCTTCGGTTCAACTGGAGCGCCCTTGACTGCATGTTCGACACCACGCTGTTCCCCTATCCGGCCACCACGACGAGCCTCAGCAACACGGCACTGACCGGTAATCTGGGGCTGGTGTACCGACCGGGCACGGATTGGAAATTCGCCCTGGACCTGAGCTCGGGTTTCCGCGCGCCCAACATCGATGACATCGGCAAGGTGTTCGACAGCGAGCCGGGTGCGGTGATCGTGCCGAACCCGGACCTGGCGCCCGAGCATGCCTACAGCGCGGAGCTCGGTGTGGAGAAAGTGGTGACCGACCATGTTCGACTGCGGGGCAGCGGATACTATGTGCTCCTGGACAACGCGATGGTGCGCCGGCCGTTCAGCCTGAACGGGCAGGACAGCATCCTGTACGACGGGGAGCCCAGTCGTGTGGATGCCATCCAGAACGCCGCCCAAGCCACGGTGGTCGGGTGCATGATCGCCGTCGAGGCGCGCCTGTGGTCCGGGCTGGGCCTTGACCTGCGGCTGAACTGGCAGGATGGTGTGGAACAGGACGACGACAACACGACCGATGTGCCCCTGCGTCACTCGCCTCCTCCGTTCGGCAGCGCTGGGCTCTCCTGGCAGAAGGGCCGGGTGCGGGCACGCCTCTTCGCCGACATCAGTGATGGCTTTTCCTACGATGACCTGCCACCGAGCGAACAGGCGAAGACCGCGATCTACGCGAAGGACGCCAATGGCGACCCGTACGCACCTTCCTGGTATTCGTTGAACCTCAACGGCAGCTATCAGGTGAACAAGGTCCTGCTCGTTTCGGCCGGCGTGGAGAACATCACCGACCAACGATACCGCCCGTACTCCTCCGGCATCTCCGCACCGGGCAGGAACTTCACGGTCGGGCTGCGCGCTTCGTTCTGACGAACGTACGAAGCGCATTGGCTGGCCCGGGTGTGCACGTCACATCCGGGCCAGTGCGTTCTCCAGGTCGGCGATCAGCAGGTCCGGATCCTCCAGACCGATGTACAGGCGCACCAGGGTGAAGGGCAGGTCGGTGTAATAGCCGCTGGGTCCTTTCAGCGCGCACACCGGCCACTGTAAGCTCTCATAGCCGCCCCAGCTCACGGCGATGAGGAAGCGCCGCAGCCCGTCGCAGAAGCGTTCGACCGCAGCCTCGTCCGGTGCATCGAGGTCGATCGTCATCAGCCCCGCGCAGCGCCGCATCTGCCGGCGGGCCAGCGCATGCTGCGGATGACTTTCGAGCCCCGGCCAGTGCACGCGACGCACCTTGGGATGCGCCTCCAGGAACCGGGCCACCCGCTCCGCCGAATCCGCGCTGCGGTGCACGCGCAGTTCCAACGTGCGCAGACCGCGCATCAGCAACCAGGCGTCGTGCGGGCTGGGCGCGGCGCCCAGCGTCATGAACTCGTGCGCCATCACCTGGCGCATGTGCGCCGAGCTGCCCGCGAGCACGCCGCACACCACATCGCTATGGCCATTGAGGTATTTTGTTCCACTGTGCGCCACCAGGTCGATCCCCAGGTCGATGGGGCTCTGGAACAACGGGCTGCTGTAGCTGTTGTCGCAGAGCGTCACGATGCCGTTCTCCCGGGCGATCGCGGCCACCGCCGCCAGGTCCTGCAGTTCGAAGGTGAGCGAGTTGGGGCTCTCGGTGATGAGGAGGGCCGTGTTCGGGCGGATGGCCCGGCGGTAGTTCACCGCATCCGTTCCGTCCACATACGTGGTCTCCACCCCGAACCGCACCAGCAGCTCGCTCAGCAGCTTGCGTGTCCAACTGTAGGGTTTGTGCACGCACACCACATGGTCGCCCGCCTTGGTGAACGCGATGACAGCCGCCGCGATGGCCGCGCTGCCACTGCTGAACAACAGGGCATCCTCGGCGTGCTCCAGTGCGGCGAGCTTGTTGCGCACCATGGCCACCGTGGGGTTGTGGCCCCGGGTGTACAACGGCCGGTCGAACTCCTGCTGCACCACCGCACGCATGGCGGCCACCGTGGGATAGGCGAAATTGCCGCTCTGCACCACCGGAGGAACAACGGCGTCGAAGCCGTGCGGACGGTCCTCGCCAAGGTGGTTGAGGATGGTGCTCAGGTCGTGGTCCATGGCGCAAAGGAAGGCCGATGGCCGGTGCGGGTCACGGATCCCGGCGATAGAAGACGAACCCGTTGCTCCGGCCGATCTCCTTGAAGGTGCCCAGGGCCTCCACCGATGCCGCTCCGGTCACCTTGCAGGATAGGTGGACCGGTCTGTCGATGGCGCCGTGGAAGAGCACGTCCTCCGGGGGCGTGGGCCCAGTGGTGCGTCCATAGAACCACGGTGCGTAGCTCTTGTAGTCCTTGGTGGCGACATGGCAGCGTTCGCCCTGGCGTGCGATGAAGAATTCGATCGCGGCGCGCTGGCTGTAGGCCTCGATGCGACCGATGAAGGCGTAGAGCGTGGCGGTGACGAAGAGTGTGCTGCCGGCAAAGGTGACCAGCAGGCCCGCCCTATAGCGCGATGCGCCGTGCAGCAGGTGTGCCGCCAGGAGGGCCACGGCCAGCAGCACCCCTGCCAGCGCCTCCCATCCGGTCCACCGCACGGCGGCTTCCAGGTTGCCCAAGGCGAAGGGGTCGGCCGACAGCAGGGGGCGAAGCAGGTCCGGCCGCATGCCCAGGAAGGGTACAACGATCACCACCACCGCGATGAGGTTGCCCAGCATCCCCAGGGCGTAGCGCAACGGCCCGAAGGGGACGCGCTTCTCCCAGATGTGCGCCAGCCGCAGCGCGGCCAGGTAGGTGAGCGGGAAATAACAGAGGCTGCTGTAGTGCACGATCTTGGTCTTGACCACGCTGAAGAGCACGAGCACCACCAGGAGCAGCACCACCATCCATCGGCGGTGCATGCGCTGCGGATCGGCGGCGGCCGACGGGCGGACCCCCTCGTGCAGGGCGAAGAGCGACGCGGGGAAGCAGCCCACGAGCAGCACCACGACATGGTAGCCGAAGAAGCCGCCATGTCCGGCGTCCTCCGTGGTGAGCATGGCCACCTGGCGCCAGAAGAACGCCTCCATGAAGACGGGTCCGTTGCGCAGCAGATCGACCACGGCCCAGGAGCCAACGGTGATGACCAGCGCGAACGCCATCCAGAGCAACGGGACCGCAGGCATGCGGAGCCGCAGGCGCGACCACAGCAGCATGGCGCCCACGGTGAGCCCGGGGATGAGCACGCCGACGGGGCCTTTGGTGAGCACCGCCAGGCCCAGGAAGAGGCCGCCGAGCAGCGCATCGCGCCGACCGGCGCCATCGAAGACGCGCATGATCCGGTCGAGCCCCAGGAAGATGAAGAGGTTGAACCACGGGTCGATGATGCCGCTGCGGAAGTAGAGATGCGGGAGGATCGACCCCACATAGGCCAGCGCCCACAGCCGCCCGAAGAGCGGACCTCGGACCCGGGTGCCGATGCCGTGGATCACGAGGAGGGTGAGCGCACCGCACACCGCGTTGGGCAGGCGCGCGGCGAATTCGCCCACGCCGAACGCGGCCATGCATGCGGCCTGCAGCCAAATGAACAGGGGCGGCTTCTCGTGAAAGGGTTTGAAATCGATCTGCGGCCGCAGCACATCGCCGGTCACCAGCATCTCCCGCGCCATCTCGGCGAAGTTGATCTCGTCCCAGTCGAAGAGGTGCACCGCGCCAAGGCCGGGGACGAAGAGCACCAGCGCCGCCAGGACGATCACCAGCCGGTCGCGCAGGAGCTCCGGCATCGTCAACGGGTGCGTGCACCCAAAAGTGCCCAGCCCATGAGGCCGGTGCGGGCCAGGAAGTAGCGCCAGCTGGTGTGCACCACGCCAAGCCCATAGGTCATGCTGCGGCTGAAGTTGATGCTGCTGGCCTCGTCGAAGTACTTCGTGGGGCACGTGATCTCGGCGATCGCGAAGCCCTGCCAGAAGATCTGCGCGATCATCTGATTGTCGAACACGAAGTCGTCCGAGCAGTTCCTGTACGGGCACGCGTCGAGCACCCTGCGGTGGAAGGCGCGGTAGCCGGTGTGGTATTCGCTCAGCTTCTCGCCCATCAGCATGTTCTGGCCCATGGTGAGCAGCCGGTTGGCGACGTACTTGTACAGCGGCATGCCCCCTTTGAGCGCGCCGCCGCCCAGGATGCGCGAACCGAACACCACCGGGTACACCCCGTTGCCGATCAGTGCGATCATGCTGGTGAGCAGCTTGGGTGTGTACTGGTAGTCGGGGTGAAGCATGACCACGATGTCCGCACCCAGTTCCCGGGCCTTGTCGTAGCAGCTCTTCTGATTGCCCCCGTACCCTTTATTGACGTCGTGCACCACGATGTGGCGGATACCCAGCTGCCGCGCCACCTCCACGGTGTTGTCCGGGCTCTTGTCGTCCACCAGCACCACCTCGTCCACCAGGTCGAAGGGGATCTCGTCGTAGGTCTGCTTCAGGGTGAGCGCGGCCCGGTAGGCGGGAAGCACCACGATGACTTTCTGGCCCAGGTACATGGAGGTCGTTGGTTGGCCGGCGTGACCGGCCGGACAAAGATGCTCAACCCGCGGCGACCCTCAGGCCCGGTCCGAGGCGGTCACGAGGTACACCCCGCACAGGACCACTGCGATCATCATCACCTGCATCAGGCCCAGCCGCTCTCCGTCCAGCAGGCCCCAGCCGATGGCCACCACGGGCATGAGGTAGGTGACCGCGGAAGCCTGCACGGCGCTGGTGCGTTTCAGCAGGGCGTTCCACAGTACCGGGGAGAGGGCCGAGCTGAGCAGGGCGAGCAGCGCCACGAAGCCCAGGGCCGGCCAGGCCGCCGGATCGGCGCTCAAGGTGCCCGGCAGCCCGGTGAGCGCACAGCCCACGAGGCCCACAGGCCCCACGAACAGCAGCGCCAGCGCGGCCGTGGCCATGGAGGGCAGCATGTACAGCCTGTGCTTCACCACGTTGGCGCTGGCGCCATAGCATGCCGTGCCGATCACGGGCAACACGGCGTACAGCGACCACCCTGCCGGCCCGGAGCCCGCGTCGAAGACCACCAGGCCCACCGCACCCACCAGCCCCACCAGCACCCCGGCCAGCTGGGCCAGCCGCGCCTGCGTGCTGAAGAGCAGCAGCCCGATCACCAGGGTGAAGAGCGGGGTGAGGCTGTTGAGCATACCGCTCAGGGCGCTGTCGATCCGGGTCTGTGCCGTGGCGAAGAGGAGGGCGGGGATGCCGTTGCCCAGCACCCCCGCCAGCAAGAGCGGGCGCCAGTGGCCGCGGAGCATGGGCCAGTGGCGCAGGGTGGCTGGTATCAGCACCGCCCAGGCGATGGCCAGCCGCGCGGAGGCCACCTGCCCCGGGCTCAATACCGGACGGCCGTCGGCCCACAGCCCACGCTTCATCAGGATGAAGGAGGAGCCCCAGATCAGGGCGAGCGTGCCCAGCAGGAGCCAGGACAGCCGATCGGGGCCTCGCCCGGCGGGTCGCATGCGCCGCGAAGGTATCGGCACGCCTCCGCACACTACTTTTGTAACAATTCCGTTCTCCGGTGCGTCCCATGATCACCAACAACCCACGCCCCATGCGCTCCCGGTTCCTCGCCTGTTCGCTCCCGGTCCTCCTGCTCTCCGCGTGCTCCTCCGGCACCGCCGACGTGCAGCAGGCCACTGCCGAAGTGGCTGGTGTGGCCCGCGTGGTCAATGAAGTGGTGATCACCCAGGGTACTCCGGTGACCTTCGCCGACCTCAGCATCTCGGGCATGAGCTGCGAGATGATGTGCGGTGGTGCCATCAAGAAGGCCCTGGCCCAGGTGCCGGGGGTGTCCACCACGGAGATCACCTTTGTCGAGGGTGACGAGAACGACCACGCCATCGTGACCTACGACCCCGCCCAAGTGAACGATGCCCAGTTGGTCGAGGCCGTGCAGAAGATCCACGATGGGCAGTACAAGGTGGTGGCCGTGGCCGTGACCAAGCAGGTGAAGGGCGATGGCTCCGCCTCCGAGGAGGGCGAAGCGGCCGAGGCCACGGACGGGAAGGTGAACGCCGAGCTGCCTTCCCTGCGCCTGCCCAGCCTGCTCGAACTTCTTTCATTCATCCTCCGGGCCTGACCCCGGGTTCCTGACCGCGTCGTAAAGGGGCCATGGGCCCCTTTCACGTTCAGGTCCCGAACGGAAGCGGGCATCGTGCGTTGGTAGTTTTACCGCCCATGCCGGATCATACCCAGCACCGTCCTGTCGTCCACTGGCTCGTAACAGGCTGTGCGCTCATCGCCTGCATGGTGGCCATCGGGGGGATCACCCGCCTCACCGGCAGCGGGCTCAGCATCACCGAGTGGAAGCCGATCATGGGTGCCCTGCCGCCCTTGAACGATGCGGAGTGGCAGGAGGCCTTCGACAAGTACAAGCGTATTCCGGAGTACACCCTGAAGAACCAGCTCATGGACCTGGACGGGTTCAAGGCCATCTTCTTCTGGGAGTACCTGCACCGCAACTGGGGCCGCCTCATGGGCCTGGTGTTCATCATCCCCTTTGTGCTCTTCCTGCGCCAGGGAAGGCTGCGGGGCTGGCTGCTGCGCCGAACGCTGGCCATCCTCGTCGGCGGCGGACTGGTCGGGGCGCTGGGCTGGTTCATGGTCATGAGCGGCCTGGCCGACAACCCGGACGTCAGCCACTTCCGGCTCGCCATCCACCTGTGCGCGGCCTTCACGGTCTTCCTCCTTGTGTTGTGGACGGTGCTCGATCTGCGGCGGGGACGGCGCGCATGGCGGGGCGACGGCTCGGCGGGGGCACGCTGGTCACGCCTGCTCCTTGTCCTGGTCGCGGTCCAGGTGGTGTACGGGGCCTTCACCGCCGGGCTCGATGCCGGACGGATCTACACCACCTGGCCGCTGATGAACGGAGCGTTCATGCCCGAGAACGTGCACGCCTTCGGCGACCTGGTGAAGGACCTCACCGACCATCGCGACGGTGTGCAGTTCGTGCATCGCAACCTGGCGTGGCTGGTGGCGTCCGGGTGCATCGCGTTCGCGGTCCTCCTGCGCGCCGATCCACGCGTGCGGCGGACCGGTCCCTGGCTGGTCGCCGCGGTGACGCTGCAATTCGTGCTCGGCGTGGCCACCCTGCTCAGTGCGGTGCAGATCGCCCTGGGGGTGTTGCACCAGCTCGGAGCCCTGCTACTGCTCGGTGTGCTGCTCCGCTTGATCCACGCCACCGGCCGGGCCCTTCCAGCGGAGGCTGCCGATGAAATGCCGCATGTCGGCGCGCACGCGATCGGTCACCGGGGCCAGTGAGTCGGCATTGGGCCGGGCCATGAAGTACAAGGCGCCATAGAGGAAGTGCGTGCTGCTATCGGTGAGGTAGAACACCAGCGGGCTCGCCACATCGCCCTCAACCTCGAACACGGTGCCGTGCACCCGGGCGCTGTCGCGGTGCACCATGTGGCTGCGGATGCGCGCGGCCTTCAGTTCGTGCTTGCGTTTCAGCACATGGGCGTCGTCGATCAGCTGGTCCAGGTCGCCGTTCACCGTGCGGTAGGTGAGGTGCACGCGGGCCTTGAGGGGGCCGTAATCCAGGTCGCTCCAGCAACGTTGACCCTCCGCGCGGCGGGGCAGCACACGCACGGCGGCCGGTACCTCGGCGCTGTAGCAGTCCGCGTCATGCGCCACATAGGCCACCGGTGGCAGGTCGATGCGGAAGTAACCGTGGGGCAGGGGACGGGGCTCCGGCGTGCATCCGGCCGCCAGCGCGAACATCAAGGCTCCGAAGGCACGCTCACACCGCACCTTCATCGCCCACGCTGATCTTGACCCGTCGCACACGCTTGTTGTCGGAGGATTCCACCACGAAGGTGAAGTTCCGGAGCGACACCCGCTCGCCCTTCTGCGGGATGCGCCCCGTGAGCTCGAGCACGAAGCCGCCCACCGTGCCGCTGTCGCCGCGGTTCTCCTCGAACACCCGGCCATCGATGCCCAGGATGCGGTACAGGTCGTTGAGCGGCGTACGCCCCTCGAAGACCCAGGTGCGGTCGTCGAGCTTGGTGTAGTTCAGCTCCTCATCGTCGAACTCGTCGGTGATGTCACCCACGATCTCCTCGATCACATCCTCCAGGGTCACCAGCCCGCTGGTTCCCCCGTACTCGTCGACCACGATGGCCAGGTGCACCTTCTTGCGCTGGAACTCCTTGAGCATGTCGTCCAGCTTCTTGGTCTCCGGAACGAAGCAGGGTTCGTGCAGATGGGCCAGCCAGTCCATGTCGGGCTTGTCCAGGAAGGGCAGCACGTCCTTGATGTGCAGAACGCCGATCACCCGGTCCAGGGTGCCTTCGTACACCGGTACGCGCGAGAAGCCGCTCTCGATGATGGCGGGCACGAGCTCCTGGAACGTGAGCTCCTTGTCGAAGGCCACCATGGCGGTGCGCGGGCGCATCACCTCGCTCACCTCCACGCTGCCGAATTTCACGATGCCCTTGAGGATCCGTTGTTCCTCGGCGGTGGTGCTGGCGTCGGTGGTGAGTTCCAGGGCGTGGCCCAGGCTGTCCACCGAGATGCCCTTGGACGCCTTCTTCTTGTAGCGCTTCTCGATGAAGGTGGTGCTTCGCACCAGCAGTTCGTTCAGCGGGCTCAGCACCCAGCGCAGCGCCGTGAGGGGCGTGGCCATGGTGGTGGCCACCCGCATGGCGTGGCTGGTGGCGTACACCTTGGGCAGCACTTCACCCAGCAGAAGGATGACCAGGGTGACCCCGAGCACCTGGATGCCGAAGACCAGCAGGTCCGACATGCCCGTGGTGTCCACCAGCCCATTGAGCACGATGGTGCTGAGGATGATGATCCCGACGTTGACGAAGTTGTTCGCGATGAGGATGGTGGCCAGCAACCGGCGCGGCTTGGAGAGCAGGTCGATGACGCGCGCCCCGCTGCGTCCGCCGCGCTCGCGCAGGTCGCGCAGTTGGGTGGGGTCGAGGCTGAAGAGCGCCACCTCGCTGGCCGACATGGCCGCCGAACCGATCAGCAGAAGCACAATGACCACCAAGGCCGTGGCCGTCAGCGGATCCAGGCCGGCGAGGAGGAAGGCGGTGAGCGGAACAGGCGGAGGCTCCATGGGCGGCCCGACGGTGGGCGGGCTGGGGGCGCGTTCAGAAGGGGAGGTCGTCCATCTCGTTGGGCAGACCGGCCGGTGCGGCGCCCACCGGCTCAGCTGCGCGCGGCGCGGAAGCCGTGGTGGCCGGCGCTGTCGCACCACCCACGTCCTGGCGTTCACCCGAGGGCCGGTCCAGGAGGGTCATCTCCTCGGCATGCACTTCCGTGGTGTACCGCGTGTTGCCGTCCCGGTCCTGCCAGGAGCGCGTGCGCAGCTTGCCTTCCACGTACACCTTGCTGCCCTTCCGCAGGTACTTCTCGGTGATCTCGCCCAACCCGCGCCAGGCCACGATGCTGTGCCATTCGGTCTGCTCGCGTTTCTCGCCGGTCTGGCGGTCCTTGTACGTCTCGCTGGTGGCAATGCGGAAGTTGGCCACGGTGGCGCCGTTCTGCAGGTGGCGCACCTCGGGGTCGGCACCCAGGTTGCCGATCAGGATCACTTTGTTGACTCCGGACATGGTGGGTTATGGAAGAAGCCCAAAGGTAACCCCATCGGGCCCGTCACCCTGGGATCGTGGATAACTGGTCCTGGTCGAAGAGGCCCTTCGAGCGTCGCTGGACGAGGTATCGCTCGATCAGCCGGGGCACGGCGACCCGGTCCAGCTCGGGGTCGGAGACGATGCGCCATTCGGCCGGTGGCACGAAGGACCGGGGCGGGGTCACCTCCCAGAACCGCGCCTGCAGCACCTGGTGGCTCAGCACATGGCGGGCCGGGCCATGTTGGCCGGTCACCTTCCACCCCGCGCCCAGCCCGTCACGCAGGGCCTTCCGGAACGACAACAGGTCCAGGGGCGCCTCCGATTCAAGCAGCGGCGGTTCGTACAGCCCCTGCCAGATGTCCCGGGCTTCACGCTTCCGGAGCACCAGGCCGCCCTCCACGTCGATGCACAGGTAGTTGAAGTGGCGCTCGCGCACGGTGGTACGACCGGCCTTCACCGGCAGCTGGGCGATGCGGCCCTCGCGCCGGGCGATGCAAGGTGTGGCTACGGGACATTCGGCACAACGCGGTGCACGCGGCAGGCAGATGGTGGCCCCCAGCTCCATCACGGCCTGGTTGTGGTCGCCGGGGTGGACCGGGTCGAGCAGTTCGCCGGCGAGGGCGGCGAACTCCCGGCGCCCCGCCGTGGAGCCGATGGGTGTGGCGATGCCGAAGACCCGGGCCAGGACGCGGTACACATTGCCGTCCACCACGGCTGCGGGGCGATCGAAGGCGATGGAGGCGATGGCGGCGGCGGTGTAGTCGCCCACCCCCTTCAGCGCACGCAAGCCGTCGACCGTGTCGGGGAACCGTCCCCCAAGATCGTTCACCACGGAACGCGCCGCGGCGAGCAGGTTCCGGGCGCGGCTGTAGTAACCCAGGCCCTGCCAGAGCCGCATCACGTCGTCGTCCGGGGCGGCGGCCAGGTGGTGCACCGTGGGGTAGTGCTCCGCGAAGCGATCATAATAGGCCGTCCCCTGGTCGACCCGGGTCTGCTGCAGGATGACCTCGCTGAGCCAGATGCGGTACGGGTCGCGGGTCCGGCGCCAGGGCAGGTCGCGGTGGCCGGCGGCGTACCAGCCGAGCAGGGCCTTGCTGAACCAAGAACGGCTTGACATCCAAGCACAAAGATGCATTGCGCGGTATGGAAAGAACCCTATCTTTGCGCCCCCAAAAAGTCTGAAGGGCATGACGAAGGCAGAACTGGTCGGCATCATCGCAAAGCGCACCGGAGTGGAGCGGAATGCCGTGCTTGTGACCATCGAGGCCTTCATGGAAGAGGTGAAGGTCAGCTTGGAGAAGGGTGAGGATGTGCATCTGCGCGGTTTCGGCAGCTTCGTGGTGAAGCACCGGGCCCAGAAGACCGGCCGCATCCTGAGCCAGAACACCACCATCGTCATCCCCGCCCACGACGTGCCCGCCTTCAAGCCGGCGGACGTGTTCGTGGACCGGGTGAAGAACCGCCCGGCGAAGGGATGAGGCGTTGGGGCACCGTTCACTACCTGGCCTTGGCCGGGGCGTTGGCGGTGGTCGTTCTTTTGTTCCTGCTGCCCCGCACACCGCGCACGGCGCCCGCTCCCGAACAGACGGCCGTCGCGCCCGATGACCTGCAACGCCGCCTCGATGAGGCGGTGGCCCTGGTGAACGGCCAGGAGCCCATGCAGGGCATCATGCTGCTCCGTCAACTGGCCGAGGAGCATCCGGAGCGGCCCGAGGTGCACTGGCATCTGGGCCTCTTCAGCCTGCAGAGCGGGCAGGTGGACAAGGCCGCGGCCCGCTTCCGCAAGGTGGTGGAGCTGGACACGGCCGGCACGCTTCCCGAAGCGTGGTCCATGCTGGGGCAGAGCTACGCGATGATGGACAGCATCCTGCCGGCCATCGAAGCGTTGACACGGTACAGGCAATTGACGCCCGACCCCGAGGCCCAAAAGGCCACGGACAAGGCATTGGAGGAATTGAAGATCAACCTAGACGAACAGGACCATGCCCTGCGGTAAGAAGCGGAAGCGCCATAAGATGGCCACCCACAAGCGCAAGAAGCGCCTGCGGAAGAACCGCCACAAGAAGAAGCTCCGGTAGGACGCTTCAGCCGATCGCCGGGGCCGTGCCCTGAGCGGCACGCGCCCGGTCGGCGTCGGCTGCGCACATCCCTAAGGATCGTGCCTGAACCCCCTACATCACTCCTCCGGTGAGCGTCGACCTCGTCATCCGCTCCTCGGCCGGTGAGGTCGCCCTCGCCCTGCTCCGCACCGTGCCCGGGCGTCAGCATCCCGTGCTCATGGAGCTCCACCGCGAGCGCACAGAGCGTGGGTTCACCGTCGGCGACATCCACCTGGCCAAGGTGCGCAAGGTGGCCCCGGGCCTCAATGCCGCCTTTGTCGATGTGGGGCATGAGAAGGACGCCTTCCTGCACTACTTCGACCTGGGACCGCAATACCGCAACAGCTTCAAGTTCGCCAAAGGGGCCGTCAGCGGCACCATCACCTCCAGCGACCTCTCGGGCTGGAAGCTGGACCCCGACATCAGCAAGGATGGCAAGGTGGCCGAGGTGGTCAGCGCCAGCCAGAGCGTGCTGGTGCAGATCGCCAAGGAGCCCATCAGCACCAAGGGTCCCCGCCTCACCGCCGAGGTCACCCTCGCCGGCCGCTACATGGTGCTGGTACCCTTCACCAACAAGGTGAGCATCTCCACCCGCATCAAGGACGAGGAGGAACGCCGGCGGCTCAAGGACCTGATGCAGCGGATCCGGCCCGCCAACCATGGCGTCATCATCCGCACCAACGCCGAGAACAAGCGCACCGAGGACCTGGAAGCCGACCTGAAGAACCTGCTCCAGCGTTGGGACACCTGTTTCCACAACCTGCGGAACGCCATCCCGCCCAAGCGCGTGCTGGGCGAGATCGACCGCACCAGCGCCGTACTGCGCGACCTGCTCAACAAGGATTTCACCAGCATCCACGTCAACGACGAGGCGCTCACCGATGAGGTGCGGCAGACATTGGAGCGCATCGCCCCGGAGAAGGCCGGCATCGTCAAGGCCTACAAGGGCAAACTGGACATCTTCGACCAGTTCGGGGTCAACAAGCAGATCAAGCAGGCCTTCGGCAAGCAGGTGATGCTGCCCAGCGGGGCCTACCTGATCATCGAGAAGACCGAGGCCATGCACGTCATCGACGTGAACAGCGGCGCGCGCAAGGGCGGCAATCAGGACCAGGAGAAGAACGCCCTGGACATCAACGTCGAGGCGGCCCGCGAGATCGCCCGGCTGCTGCGGCTGCGCGACATGGGCGGCATCATCGCCATCGACTTCATCGACCTGTACGACGCCAACAACCGGCGCGAACTGCACAAGGCCCTGAAGGATGCCATGGCCGATGACAAGGCCAAGCACAACGTGCTTCCGCCCTCCCGCTTCGGCGTGATCGAGCTCACCCGCCAGCGCGTGCGTCCCGAGACCGAGATCGACACCACCGAGAGCTGCCCCACCTGCGGCGGCAGCGGCGAGGTGGGCGCCCCGGTGCTCATCATCGACGGGATCGAGAACGCCTTGAACCACCTGCTGGTGGAGAAGGACATGAGCGGCCTCACCCTGCGCGTGCATCCCTTCATCGCCGCCTACCTCACCAAGGGGCTGCCCAGCGTGCAGCACCGTTGGTGGTGGCGCTGGCGCAAGTGGGTCAAGGTGGTGGGCGAGGGCTCCAGCCAATACCTCGACTTCCGGGTGGTCGATGCCTCGGGCAAGGACATTCCTCTTTAGTCCGGGCCTGCGGCGCAAGGCGTAATTTCGCGGCCGCCTCACCCGGATGATCACCATCGACAAGATCGACGCGCTGCGCGAGCGGCTCGATGCCCTCAAGGGCTACCTCGCCATCGAGGACAAGCGCGGGCTCATCCTCGAGGAGGAGAAGTACACCCACGACCCCGACTTCTGGAACGACCAGAAGAAGGCCCAGGCCACCATGAAGAAGATCCGCGAGCTCAAGCGGTGGGTGGAGCTGTACGAAGCGGTGAAGCGCGAACTGGACGACGCGGAGGTGATGTTCGACTTCTTCAAGGCCAAGGAGGTGAGCGAGCAGGAGCTGGAAGCCCAGTACGCCAAGGCCGCCCATGCGCTGGAGGAGCTCGAGTTCAAGAACATGCTCAGCGCCGAGGAGGACCCCCTGAGCGCCGTGGTGCAGATCACCAGCGGCGCCGGTGGCACCGAGAGCAACGACTGGGCCCTGATGCTGCTGCGCATGTACCGCATGTGGGCCGAGAAGAACGGCTACGCCGCGCGGGTGCTCGACTACCAGGACGGTGAGGCCGCAGGCATCAAGCAGGCCACCATGGAGGTCGATGGCGAGTTCGCCTTCGGCATGCTCAAGGGTGAGAACGGCGTGCACCGCCTGGTCCGGATCAGCCCCTTCGACAGCAACGCGCGCCGCCACACCAGCTTCGTGAGCGTTTATGTGTATCCGCTGGTCGACGAGAGCATCGAAATCGACATCAATCCGAGCGACATCACCTGGGACACCTTCCGCAGCGGTGGTGCCGGAGGCCAGAACGTGAACAAGGTGGAGACCGGAGTGCGCCTTCGCCACGCCCCCACGGGCATCATCATCGAGAACACCGAGACCCGCAGCCAGCTGGAGAACAAGAACAAGGCGCTTCAGCTGCTGAAGTCGCAGCTGTACGAGGCCGAGCTCGAACGGCGCCGCAGCAAGCGCAGCGAGATCGAGGCGGGCAAGAAGAAGATCGAGTGGGGGAGCCAGATCCGCAACTACGTGCTGCAGCCCTACAAGCTGGTGAAGGACGTGCGCACCGAGCATGAGACGAGCAGTGTGGACGATGTGCTGAACGGCGAGATCGACGAGTTCCTGAAGGCCTACCTGATGATGCACGGCCAGAGCCAGAAGGTGTAGGCCAACCAACCGAAGCGTCGACCCTCTGGGTCGACCTGACCAGAACCACAATGGAATACAGGATCGAGAAGGACACCATGGGCGAGGTGAAGGTGCCCGCCGACGCGTACTGGGGCGCGCAGACCGAACGCAGCCGCAACAACTTCCGCATCGGCCCGCCGGGCAGCATGCCGCGCGAGATCGTGCATGCCTTCGCCTACCTGAAGAAGGCGGCCGCCCTCACCAACCTGGAGCTCGGCAAACTGCCGAAGGAGAAGTGCGAGCTCATCGGCCGTGTGTGCGACGAGATCCTCGAGGGCAAGTTGGACGACCAGTTCCCACTGGTGATCTGGCAGACCGGCAGCGGCACGCAGAGCAACATGAACGTGAACGAGGTGGTAGCCTACCGCGCGCATGTGCTCAACGGCGGCAAGCTCACCGACGAGCAGAAGGTGCTCAACCCGAACGACGACGTCAACAAGAGCCAGAGCAGCAACGACACCTACCCCACGGCCATGCACATCGCGGCCTACAAGCTCACGGTGGAGGTGACCATCCCCGGGGTGCGGAAGCTGCGCGATACGCTGGCGAAGAAGGCCGAGGCCTTCCAGGGCGTGGTGAAGACCGGCCGCACGCACTTCATGGACGCCACCCCGCTCACGCTGGGCCAGGAGTTCAGCGGCTACGTGCAGCAGCTGGACAACGGCCTTCGCGCGGTGAACAACGCACTGGAGATGGTGCGGGAACTGGCGCTCGGCGGCACGGCCGTGGGCACGGGGCTCAACGCACCCAAGGGTTACAGCGTGCTCGTGGCGAAGCGGATCGCCGAGCTCACCGGCCTGCCCTTCGTCACCGCCCCCAACAAGTTCGAGGCGCTCGCCGCGCACGATGCGATGGTGGAACTGAGCGGAGCGCTGCGCCGCCTGGCCGTGAGCCTGATGAAGATCGGAAACGACATCCGCATGCTCAGCAGCGGTCCGCGCAGCGGCATCGGCGAGATCGTGATCCCCGACAATGAGCCCGGCTCCAGCATCATGCCCGGCAAGGTGAACCCCACGCAGCCCGAGGCGCTCACCATGGTGTGCGCCCAGGTGATGGGCAACGATGTGGCCGTGGGCATCGGCGGCAGCAATGGCCATTTCGAGCTCAATGTGTTCAAGCCGCTGATCGCCGCCAACGTGCTGCAGAGCGCCCGCCTGATCGGCGATGCCTGCGTGAGCTTCAACGACAGGTGCGCCGAGGGCATCGAGCCGAACCGCCCGGTCATCAAGCGCCATCTCGAGAACTCGCTCATGCTCGTCACCAGCCTCAACCCGCACATCGGCTACTACAAGGCGGCCGAGATCGCCAAGAAGGCGCACAAGGAGGGCACCACCCTGAAGGAGGCCGCGATCGCGCTGGGCCACGTGAGCGCAACGGACTTCGACGCATGGGTGGATCCCGCCAAGATGTGCAGCGAAGGATGAGGCCGATCGCCCTGTTCGTTCTGTTGACCGCAGCGGACATGTCCGCGCAGGTCATCGCCACCGGCGCCATGCGGGATGTGATCCTCAACGGCCAGGGGACCGGCGTGATCGCGATGGACAGCCTCACCGGGCCAGGGCTCTATGGCGTGGGGCCACTGGAACACCTGCGCGGGGAGATCACGGTGGTGGACGGGGTGTGCCATGTGGCCCGGGTGGTGAACCATAGCGTGCGGGTATCGGCGACCAGGGAGGCGCGGGCTCCCTTTTTCGTGCATGCCCGCGTGGAGCGCTGGGACCCCGTGGAACTGCCGAACGATGTGCGGGACCTGAACGGGCTGGACGCCTTCCTCACGGCCAGGGCTGGTGCGGACCCCGGTCCGTACGCGTTCCGCCTGGTCGGGGAGGTGGACAGCGCCTCGGCACATGTCCTTGCCGTGCCCGAGAACATGCAAGTGCGTTCGCGGGAGGAGGCCCATGCGCACGATGTGCATGTACGCTTCGCCCAGGAGCCCGTGGAGCTGATCGGCTTCTTCTCCACGACGCACCGCACGGTGTTCACCCATCACGACAGCAACATCCACACGCATCTGATCTCTCCCGACCGCAGGCGGATGGGCCATGCGGACGAGGTGACATGGCGACCCGGAGCGATGCGCCTGCTGGTCGGACGCTAGCGGTCCACGACAGGAAGCCCGGCCCCCTGCCAGGCACCGATGCCACCGGCCAGATCGGACACATTGCGGAATCCGGCCTGTTGAAGCGCTTTCGCGGCTGCCGCACTTCGACGGCCTGAAGCGCAGTACACCAGGGTGGGCGCATCCTTGTCCAGTTCCGCCATGTGCTGTTCGAGCACACCGCCGGTCCAATCCAGGTTCACCGCACCGTCCAGATGACCGGATGCGAACTCCGCGGGTGTCCGGACGTCGATCACCTGTGCACCGGATGCCCGCATGGCCGCCTGGAACGCGGTGGGAGAGAGCGGAGCCCCCGGTCCGCTCGCGCCACAGGCGACGAGGACGGTCAGAAGGAGGCCGATCGTTCCCGTGCGGAGCGAGATCAAGGGGCTGTGGTCCATGGTCAGTTGAGGTGTGGGGTGATCACGTTCTTCAGGTGCGCTGCGCTCATCACACCCGACGCGCGCCAGACGAGGTGGCCTTGTTTGAAGAGCGCCAGGGTGGGCACGCCCTGGATGCGATAGGCCTGTGCGGCCGCCGGGTTGCGGTCGACGTCCACCTTCACCACCACCGCCTTATCGCCCAGTTGCCGTTTGAGGTCCTCGAGGATCGGCGCCATCGCCTTGCAGGGCCCGCACCATTCGGCGAAGAAGTCGACCAGCACCGGCGTTTCGCCGGAGATGAGGTCCTGGAAGCTGCGCGGTCGTGTGTTCATGGCTGGTTCGTTCGTTGATCTGCAGTGCCGCTCATCGACCGACGCTCTGTTGTGTGGTCGGGAAGGATGCACGGGCCGGTGGAGCAGCAGCCCCGGTTGAGGATGGCCTTCGCGCCGAAGAGGCTCGCCAGCGCGAACGCGATCCCATCGCTGCTGTGAACGGCTTGGGCCAGGAACGCCAGGCCCAACGCGCCGTTCAGCCAGCGGAGGAGCGGGAAGGACAGGCGGTTCATCGGGCTGTGAGCGCACGCACGCTGGTCCATGGCCCACCATTGTGGGCGTCGAATCCCTGGCGGCGCAACAGGTCGGCCGCCGCCCGGCTGCGCATCCCGCTGCGACAGCAGGTGATGATGGGCTTGGAACGGTCCAGCTCGGCCAGGTGGGAGCCCAGGCGGTCCAGCGGGATGTGTTTCGCCCCCTTCACGTGTCCGCTGGCGAACTCCTCCTTGCTGCGGACATCCAGCACCACAGCACCGGATCGCAGCACAGCACCGAGGTCGACCTTCGGTCCACCACCCAAGGCGCTCTTGATCATGTCCAGGATGCCCATGTTGTTCCGCTCTGCCGCAAAGTTCAGCGCGTCCGGACCGCCTCAACGGTGACCACCGTCACCGAAGGCCGGTCAGAACACGTAGTTGATGATCAGGTCGGCATGCAGCATGTCCACCTTGTTGATGGCCTGCTTCTCCGTGAGGCTCGGATCCACAGGCAGTTTGACCAGGGCAAGCAGCTGCACGGCGAGGCCCTTCCACCCGTCGGCGAACCGGTACTGGGCGTTCACATCGAACTGCGTGTAGGAAGGCATCGCGTACTTGTTCAGTCGGACATCGGTCAACGCGGGCAGGCTGTACCATCCCGCGTCCACCTGTACGCGCCATCCGCCGTCGGTGCGCCAGATGAGGTTCAGCGTGGCCGCATGCACATCACCGGCTCCCTCGTTGCGTTCACGCGGCAGGAAGGTGAAGAACGGATCGCGGCCCCATTCGCGCGGCATCAGGTAGCGGCCGTGGGCCGTGATGCGCGTGTAGTTGAGCTGCCAGCGGAACCGGCCCAGCACATGGCGGACCCGGCCGCTGAACGACCAGGAGCCTTCACCCCGAGGCATGTAGAGCAGGGAGTCCGCAAGTCCCCCGCGCTGTGGTGCCGCATCCTGCCGGATGGCCATCGCCGATGCGCTCCATCCGTGCTCATGGCCTCCCACGTCCACCTGTGCCAGGGCGCTGTTGAACACGTTCTCGGTGTACAGGTCCCACAGCGTCATCCGCCAGTTGCGACCAAGTTGTTGTCTGAAGCCGGCTGCGAGGATGCCTGCGCTGTTGAGGTGCTCACCATGCCGTGCGCCTTCGCCGTAGATGTTGCGGCCCACTGGGAACACGGCCATGCTTTCCTCGACGCGGTACCACGCACTGGTCCCGCGCGGTGCCACCCGATACAGCCATCCCCACTCGATCGCTGTTCCCCTTGGGGTGCGATGAACGGCCCAGATGCCCTCGAACAGGCTGGGGTGCATGCGTCCGTCCTGCGGGTTCAGAAAGGGGGTGTTGAGCGCCTGCTTGCCCACCACCAGCTGCGTACGGTCGTCGGGTGTGTGCCAGTCGAGCTGGAACTCCTGCAGGTACGCGAGGTTGTTCGGTCGCCGCGGGTCGCTCACATCAAAGAGACCGATCTCGTACCGGTTGACCGCGCCGGTCACCGGATCGGGCTCCGTGAGGTCGCTCGAGGCCAGGTCGAAGGTGTACCCTCCGCTCAGCTTGAACCGCACACCGTGCCAGCGCTGGGAGGTGAAGCCCAGGGAGCCTCCGAACGCGATGGCATGGTAATCCGTCGGAGCTCCGTCGTTCACCGTGATCATCGAATACAGACGGAAGCGGCCCTCGAGCTCGCCGCGATCCATGATGTCGTGCAGGTGACTGGTGCCCCGCAGGCTGTCGTTGTTGGGCACGTCCTGTTCGCCATGTTGGGCGGCCAGCGAGCCGGAAAGGCCGAGCGCCGAGGCCAGCGCGAGCGCGGCCGGGCCGCTCGGCGACCGGTCCGTTCGGGAAAGGAACATGCGCTAGGACCCTGCTTTGATGTAGCTCCAGCCGTCCTCCTGCCGCTCCACGATGTGGATGATGCCGGCCTTCACATGTCCTGCCTCGGGCATCACCTTCGAAGGGTCCAGTTGGCGCTCGCGGATGGTGTTGTCGCAGGCCGTGAAGACCACGCCCCGGGCTGCGAACTCCTTCACCTTGGCCCCCACCACGCTGCGGTCGCTCATCAGCATGTCCATGCCGGGGCCATGGCACACCACGTCGATCTTCGCCGTGGGAGCGGCCTCCAGCACGTTCTTGAACTGCTTCATCAGGTTCTTGTGCACCAAGGTGTCTCCGCTGCTCAATTGCATCACGATGCGGTGCTGGCGGGCCCGATCCTGCGTGTGCGCGTTGATACCCGTCAATAAAGCGAGCAGAAGAAGGATCTGTTTCATGCCGCAAAGGTCCGGGTCCCCTCTCGTCAGGCCGGTGATCGATGTCACCGGGCCGAGCCGTTGCCAACCGGGACCGGTTCACAAGGGCAAGGCGAGCGGCGCTCCGCGCAACGCGGTGCTCCGGTACCTTGGTCGCCGTGAAGTATGAACGGGACCCGGCGGAGTTCGTGCCCAAGTCCTTCTCCGTACTGCGCCGGGGTTATACGTTCCCGCAGTTCCGGCGCGATGCCCTGGCCGGGGTGATCGTGGGGATCGTGGCCCTGCCGCTCGCCATCGCCTTTGCCATCGCCTCGGGCGTGGCGCCGGAGAAGGGGCTCATCACGGCGATCGTCGCCGGGTTCTTCATCAGCGCGTTCGGGGGCAGCCGCGTGCAGATCGGTGGACCCACCGGCGCGTTCATCGTGATCGTGTACGGCATCGTGCAGGAGCACGGCGTGCAGGGGCTCACCATCGCGACCTTGATGGCCGGCGTGCTGCTGGTGGTGCTCGGCCTGGTGCGCGCCGGCGCCCTGCTGCGCTATTTCCCGCATACGCTCATCGTGGGCTTCACCACCGGCATCGCGGTCATCATCCTCTCCACGCAGATCAACGACCTGCTTGGGCTGGGCATCGCCCATGTGCCGGCGGACCTGCTGGACAAGTGGGCCATCTACGTGCAGCATGCCGGGGCCTTCGACCTGCTCACCTTCGCCGTGGGCGCGGGGACCATCGCCATCACGCTGCTGATGCCGCGCATCCTGCCGGCGGTGCCCGGTCCGCTGGTGGCCATCGTGCTGGCCACGGCGGTGGTGGCCGGCTTCCACCTGCCCGTGGACACCATCGGTTCCCGGTATGGCGGTATCCCCACCGGACTGCCCGCCCCACAGTTCGCCTGGGTGGACCTCGCCACCTTCAAGGAGCTGCTGCGGCCCGCGCTGGCCATCGCCCTGCTGGGCGGCATCGAATCCCTCCTGAGCGCGGTGGTGGCGGATGGCTCCATCGGTGGCCGGCACCGCAGCAACATGGAACTGGTGGCGCAGGGCGGTGCGAACGTGGTGTCCGCGCTCTTCGGCGGCATCCCGGCCACGGGCGCGATCGCCCGAACAGCGACGAACATCAAGAACGGCGGGCGCACACCCATGGCGGGCATGGTGCACGCCGTGGTGCTGTTGCTGATCCTGCTCGTGGCCGGGCAATGGGCCGCATTGATCCCGATGGCCTGCCTGGCCGGCATCCTGGTGGTGGTGGCCTGGAACATGGCGGAGCTGCACAGCTTCATCGCCGTGTTCCGCACGAGCCGCTACGACATGGCCGTGTTGCTCGTCACCTTCCTGCTCACCGCGTTCGTGGACCTGGTGGTGGCCATCGAGATCGGCCTGGTGCTCGCCGCTTTCCTCTTCATGAAGCGCATGAGCGACAGCACGCGGCTGAGCGAACTGGGGGCGGCGGACGCTGCGGGCGAGAAGCTGTTCGAGGCGGAGTTCGGCAAGGTGCCGGCTCATGTCGTCATCTACGAGATCAACGGGCCGCTCTTCTTCGGCGCAGCGCAGACCTTCACCGAGACCATCCGCAAGGTGGGCGACCAGCATCGGGTCCTGATCCTGCGCATGCGCAACGTGCCCTTCATCGATGCCACAGGGCTCCATCGCCTCGCGGACATCATCCAGACCATGGAGCGGCGCCATCTGCGCGTGCTGCTCACGGATGTGCTGCCGGACGTCCGGAACTCCATGCGCGATGCCGGCCTGGTGACGGAAGGCCGGCTCTGTCCGGATGTGCGTTCAGCGATCGCGCTGGCGGGCGCTCAGCGGAACTCGTAGGCATAACCCTCCAGCTGGCTGAGCAGCGTGGGCGGCGCATCCGTCGCGGTGATGCGGCCCTCCACCTTCGGGGCCACGGGGCTGAACGCAGCGAAGTAGTCGCGCAGGATGGTGTGCATGGTGACGTTCGCACGGCGCGGGTTCTTCACCTTCTCCAAGCGGCAGAGCGTGTCGTCCGGGTCACCGTCGCGCTCGCAGGCGGCGATGAGGTAAGTGCGCGCCAGGTCGATCGGCTTGTTGCCCACCTTGATCCAGTTCACCCGCTTGCCCTTCTCGTTGTGCATGGTGAAGTTGGCCGTCATGCCCTTGAAGCGTACCACCCAGCCGCCGAAGCGCTTCGCCGGGTCCTTGGCGAACACGTTGTGCAGCTCCTGCTCCAGCCAGTCCCACAGCTGCTGACCGGTCGCCTCACCGTACTTGGCATCGCTGTCCACCGGGATCATGCTCCACAGGTGGTCATTGGTGATGGGGGTGGGGTTCCTGCCGTCGGCCACGATCGGCGGGCAGAAGCGGAAGCCATTGCTGATGGCGATATCCGGCTTCAGCTTCCACATCAGCGCGTCCGTGATCAGGTTGTCCATCGGATTCTCGATCACGTAGTAGCGCACCAGCGTGTTCTTCGTGCTGCCGACCACCTTGCCGAGCTGCTCCTTGTAGGGTGCGCTCATTTCGTCCACCAGCGCCAGCATGCCCTTGTCCGCGGGGTACTTCTCCGGGTCCACGTCGAGCAGGTCGTAGTGGCTGTCCTTCACCTTGCCATCCTCCACCACCACGTCCAGGCGCGCCACGAAGGACCCGAAGGCACCGGGCTCCACCACCTTGCTGTACTTGGCCTGAATGGGTGTGCGCACACGTTCATGCGTGTCGGCACCCAGGATCAGGTCCACGCCTTCCACTTCGGGCTTGTTGGCCAGGTCCACCTGCTGCGCCAGGCCCATGTGGGTCACCAGGAAGACCATGGCGCATTGTTCGTAGTCGCGCAGGATCCGCACGTACTTGGCCACGTTCAGCTCCGGCTTCGTGAACTTGATGCCACAGCTGTAGGCGGGTGACTGGCGCTTGGGCGTGAGCGGATCGTTGTAGCCGATGAAGCCGATCTTGATGCCACCGATGTTGCGGGTCCAGTACGGCTGGAAGATCATCTCGCCGGCGAGGTCCGCGTTCGGGTCCTGCATGTCGCCACAGTAGTCGGCGAGCTTCTCGTGCCACATGTTCGCGCAGATCTTCGCCGCGCGGTAACCGCCGAGGTCCTTCAGCATGTTCTCCTTACCGTACACCACCTCCCAGTTGCCGGGCAGGATGAGGTCGTAGCCGATGCGGTTCATCAGCGGCACGATGGCGCGGCCCTCGCTCAAGGCCGCCACGCCGCCGCCCTGGAAGCAATCGCCGCCGTCGATCACCAGGGTGTTCGCCGGATCCTCCGCGCGCAGCGTATCGATCATCGTCTTCAGCACGCCGTAGCCCCCGCGCTTGCGGTACACCGGCTTCCCATTCTCAAGGAAGAACTCGTCGTGCGTGTGCAGCTGGGCATGGATGTCGCTGGTGAACAGGATCGTGAACTTCTCCGCTTTGCCCTGCTGTATGGCCCGTGCGTCCACCAGCTCGGCGCGGTCGGACGGGTCGCGCAGTGCGCCCATCGCCAGCGTGGGACCCAGGGTGAAGCCTGCGCCCAGCGCGCCCAGGGAGCGGAGCATGCGGCGGCGACCTTCATCGAGCGGTGTGTCGTTGTGCGCACCACAGGTGCATCCCGGCGGGTGATGGAGCTCGCTCATGGTTTCTCGTAATAGGCTGCGATCGGTCCGAACGGTCCGAACTTATGCTGTTGCTCGCTGAAGGGATCCCGGTACGGACCGAAGGGATGGTCCACGGGCTTCTTGCTGATGTCCGGCCAATCAGCGCTCAGGTCCTTGGTGGGGCGGGGCTGTGCGTTCACGAAGGCCGCCACGTCCCACGCCTCTTCATCCGTGAGCTGTGGCCGATCCCAGCTCGCGCCCTGCGGCATGTTCGCCTTCACGTAGCCCGCAAAGCGGCTCAGGCGGTACAGGCCTGCGCCGTGGTTGTAGCTGTGTTCGCCCCAGAGCGGTGGATACTGGTAGGTGATGCCGTCCGCCTTCAGCATGCCCTGCCCATCCTGGCCATGGCAGCTGGCGCACTTCGCCTCGAAGATGCCGGCGCCCTTGTGCGGATCGGCCGCGCGGTCCATGAACGGCAGTTCCACGATACCGGAACCCTTCGGCTTCTGCTCCTTGTGGATGCCGGTCCCCAGCCATCGCATGTAGGCCACGATGGCGCGCATCTCGCGACTGCTGCTGTCCAGCGCGGTGCCGTTCAGGCTGCGCTCCATGCATTCGTTCACCCGCTTCTCCACGCTCTCCTGCGCGCCGCTCCGGGCGCGGAACTTGGGGTAGGTGCTCCATACGGCGCCGTAGTTGTTGCCCCAGGGCTTCGTGCCGGCGTCCAGATGGCAGTTCTGGCAGTTCATGCCGTTGGTGAGCGCGGCCACGCTCCCCCTCGGACCCAGGAAGGCGGCCGTGTTGACGATGAGTTCCCGTCCGTACCTGATCAACGCGCGATCGTTCTCATCAAGGAAGGTGAGCCGTGCGGTGTCCGCACCGGTCCACAGGCTGTCCGGAGCATATGTGGCCTGTTGGGGAAGGGGTGCGTTGGATGCGGTATCCGGTTCAAGGAGGTGGCCGGGCAGTGCCATGAGCAGGATGACACCGGCAATGACACCCAGGACCAGGCGACGCACGACACGTGCACGCCGCTCAGGATGGGGAAGGCCGGCCCGTTCGCTCAACACGCGCGTGGCTTCGTCCACCACGCTCAGGTAGAGCCACACCACGAGGGCGGCGAAAAGGACCGACAGTGGTGCGATGTGCGGCATCGGTCAATGCGGAAGCCGGTCGCGGAACACACCATACACGTATGTGCCGGCCACGGCGCTGAGAAAGGTGACGATCACCACGCCGAATCCGGCCCCCATCTGGGCGAAAAGCGGACCCGGGCAGGCGCCCGTGATGGCCCAGCCCAGGCCGAAGATGAGCGCGCCGTAGATCTGCCCCTTGTTGAACTCCTTGTTCGGGATGTGGATCTCCTCACCGTAGATGGTGCGTGCCTTGGTGCGCTTGATGATCAGCACGCTGATCAGGCCCACCACCACGGCGGTGCCGATCACCCCGTACATGTGGAAGCTCTCGAAGCGGAACATCTCCTGGATGCGGAACCAACTGATGATCTCCGCCTTCACGAACACAATGCCGAACAGGATGCCCCAGGCGCTGTACTTCAGGTTGTACCACCACGGGTGCTTCAGTACACTCTCGTTCACGCAGATCGCGTCGAGCTCGCGGTTCTGAAGGTCCTTCAGTTCCGCCGGTGAGGGTTGGATGTGCTGTGCCATGGGTCAGAGGGTGAGGAGGTGGGGCAGGATGAGCCAGGTCATGGCGATGCCACCGAGCATGAACATGATGGTGGCCACCAGGCTGGGCCATTGCAGGCTGCTGAGCCCCATGATGGCGTGTCCACTGGTGCACCCGCCGGCGTAGCGCGTGCCGAAGCCCACCATGAAGCCGCCGATCACGAAGAAGATCAGGCCGCGCAGGGTGAACAGGTTGGACCAGGAGAAGATCTCCGGAGGCATCAGGGCCGAGGTGTCCGTGATGCCCTTTTCCGCCAGGTAGGCGGCGGTGGGTTCGGCCAGTTGCACCGGCCCGGGGTTCGCCAGCAGCGTGGCCCCGATGAACGCGCCCAGTGCGATGCCGCCGACGAAGAAAAGGTTCCACGCCTCCTTCTTCCAATCGTACTTGAAGAACGTGATGTTCGCCGGCATGCAGGCGGCGCACAGATGGCGCAATGAACTGCTGATCCCGAAGGTCTTGTTGCCCACCAGGAGCAGGTAGGGTACCGTGAGGCCGATGAGGGCTCCCGCCACGTACCAGGGCCAGGGTTGTTTGATCGCTTCCAGCATGACTTCCGTCAGGTTGTTCGGTTGAGGCCCGATAAAGCCCGGGCCAGCGATGGCCCGGGCTTTCGAGCGGTATTGTTACTTCTTCAGGGTGCTCGGGCACACGTAGTCCGTCACCTTCACATCGGTGTTCTTGATCGCGTTGAATCCACCGCGGACCTCCACCAGGTTATGGTAGCCCCGCGATTTCAGCAGGCTGGCGGCGATCATGCTGCGGTAGCCGCCGGCGCAGTGCACGTAGTTGGTCTCCTCCTTGCTGAAGGCGGCCAGGTTCTGGTTGATGAACTGCAGGGAGGCATGCCAGGCACCGTCCACATGCTCGGCGGCGTACTCGCCATCCTTGCGTACGTCCACCACGCGCAGCTTGCCGGCGTGGAATCGCTTCGCGAACTCGGCCGCATCGATGCGGTCGATGGTGTCCACCTCCTTGCCGTCCGCCTTCCACGCGGCGATGCCGCCATTCAGGTAGCCCATCACGTTGTCGTACCCCACACGGGCCAGGCGCGTCACCACTTCATCCTCCATGCCGGCATCGGTCACCAGCAGCAGTGGGTGCTTCACGTCGGGGACCATGCTGCCCACCCAGGGAGCGAAGTCGCCTTTGATACCGATGTTGATGCTCCGGGGAACGAAGCCGTCCTTGAAGTCCTCGGCGTTGCGCGTGTCCAGCACGAGCGCGCCTTCGGTCTCGGCCACCAGCTCGAACTGGTCGGGCGTCAGCGCGCGCAGGCCTTTCTCCTTCACGGTGTCCACGCTGGGGATCACGCCCTTGTTCATGGCCACGTTCTGCGGGAAGTAGGCGGGGGGCGGAAGCAGACCGTCCGTCACCTCCTTGATGAACTGCTCCTTGGTGGCGGCCTTCAGCGCGTAGTTCGTCGCCTTCTGGTTGCCCAGCGTGTCGAAGGTCTCCTTGCTCATGTTCTTGCCGCAGGCGCTGCCGGCCCCGTGCGCGGGGTACACGATCACGTCATCGGGCAGGGTCATGATCTTGGTGTGGAGGCTGTCGTACAGGAAGCCCGCCAGGTCCTCCTGGGTGAGCGTACCGGCCTTCTGCGCCAGGTCCGGGCGGCCCACGTCGCCGATGAAGAGCGTGTCACCCGTGTAGATGCTGTGGGGCTTGCCGTTCTCATCGATGAGCAGGTAGCACGTGCTCTCCATGGTGTGGCCGGGCGTGTGCAGCACCTTGATGGTCACCTTGCCGAGTTTCAGCTCCTCGCCGTCCTTGGCGATGTGCGCCTCGAACGTCGGGTTGGCATTCGGCCCGTAGATGATCGGTGCGCCGGTCTTCTTGCTCAGGTCCAGGTGACCGCTCACGAAGTCCGCGTGGAAGTGGGTCTCCAGCACGTACTTGATCTTCGCGTTGCGTGCCGCGGCCCGTTCGATGTAGGGGCTCGTTTCGCGGAGCGGATCGATGATCGCCGCTTCGCCATCGCTCTCGATGTAGTAGGCGCCCTGCGCCAGGCATCCGGTATAGATCTGTTCGATCTTCATGGTGTTGGGGCGCCGTTCACGTCGCCCTGGTTTTGGTTTGCTCTTGTCGGGGCGACGTTCACGTCGCCCTGGATCTGGTTCGCTCTTTTCGGGGCGACGTGAACGTCGCCCGTACGGGTCAGCTGAGGTTGGAGAGTTCCCTTCCGATGATGTAGATGCCCATCACGAGCACGAACCATCCGAAGGCGGGTTTGAGTTTCTCGTTCGGAATGCGTTTGCTCAGCATGCTGCCGGCGATGATGCCGCCGATGGCGATGGCCGAGAACACGAGCAGGAAGTTCCAATCGATCACTTCGCTGCCATTAAGGTCGCCGGTGAAGCCGATGAGGCTCTTGGCGGCGATGATGATGAGCGAGGTGCCCACCGCCTGTTTCATCGGCAGCTTCGCCAGGAGCACCAGCGCCGGGATGATGAGGAAGCCGCCGCCCGCGCCCACGATGCCGGTGACCGTGCCCACCACGATGCCCTCGATCAGGATGAGCGGATAGTTGAAGGCCACGGCTTGTTCGCTCACGGTCGTCGTCGCCTTGGCCTTCGACTTGTGGATCATGCTGTAGGCCGCGGCTACCATGATGAGGGCGAAGAGGATGAGGATGCCGATGGGCTTGCGCAGCACGAACGTGTCCATGTTCAGGATGGGGTCCGGGATCGCGGGCACCAACCAGGCTCGGGTGGCGTACACCGCCAGGATGCTCGGGATGCCGAACACGATGGCCGTGCGCCAGTGGATGTTGCCCATGCGCATGTGGCTGAAGGATCCCACCAGGCTCGTAAGCCCCACGATGAAGAGCGAGTAGGCCGTGGCCAGCACCGCGTCCACGCTGAACAGGTACACGAGGATGGGCACCGTGAGGATGCTTCCGCCTCCGCCGATCAGGCCCAGCGACAGGCCCATGAGGATGGCTCCGATGTAACCGATGATCTCCATGCCTCAGAGCGTGTCGCAGCAGGTCTCGATGTCGCGGATGATCTTCATGAACTCCGGCCGGGCCAGGAAGTAGAAGCTGAAGCGACCCTCCTTCTTGAAATCAACAAGTCCCTTGTCGCGCATGAGGGTGAGGTGCTGGCTGAGGATGGCCTGTTCGATGCCCAGCCTTTCCCGCAGCTCCAGCACGCACAATCGCTTCTCCCGACCAAGAAGGTCCAGGATGGCCAGCCGTTGCGGATGCGCCGCCACGCGCAGCAGTTCGCTCGCCCGCACCAGCTTGTCGGTGCCAACACGTTCCTCCAGGGTCAGGGTCGTCATCGTCCTCGGGATTCCGGGGACAAAAGTATAGTGGGATAACTATATTAAGATGTGACCTCGGTCACATCTTCACACGGCGGCGAGGAGGTCGGCGCCGAACATCTCCACCTGGTAGCGGCGGATGCCCGGAAGTGCGGCCAGGGCCTGCAGATCCCCGGGGCGCGTCCGCGAGATCTCCTGCAGCAACAGATTGCTGGCCACGATGCCCATGCGGAGGTCGTGTTCCGATGTGAGGCGGTCGCGCACGGTCTTCAACCGCTTCAGTCGTTCGTCGTGGTCAGGATCGCGGTCCCAACGCTTCGGACGCTCCAGGCGCGGCCATTGTTCCTTGGGGAGATGGGTGCCCCGGTGGACGGCCTCCATCAGCGCGCGGCCATGACGTCCCATCACCTTCTCACCGACGCCTTTGCGCGCTGCGAGTGCGCGTTCGTCGGTAGGGGGCTCCTTGGCCAGGTCCAGCAGCACCTCGTTGCCGATCACCATGAACGGAGCGCGGTCCATGCGTTCGGCGACGCCCTCCCTCCACGCATGCACCTCCCGCAGCACTGCGAGCTGGTGGGGCTTCAGCAGCTTGGCGCCCTTCATCCGGAGATAGCCGGGCTCCGGGTTGTCCTGAAGGTTGAAGGGCGCGTCCGTGAGCAGGGCGAACTCCTCCTCGGCCCAGTTCCATCGCCCCTTTTCCTTCAGCCGGATCTCCAGGATGTCGCGCAAGGCGATGAGGTGGGCCGTATCGCCAGCGGCGTAGTCGAGCATGGCCGCAGGCAGCGGTCGCTTGCTCCAGTCCGCCTTCTGGAACTTCTTGTCCACATGGATCCCGATGTACTTCTGCAGCAGTGAGGCCAGGCCGATCTCGGGCTCGTTGAGGAGCTCCGCGGCCACCAGCGTGTCGAACACGTTCTCCACGCGGATGCCCTGCTCCTGCGCCAGCATGCGCAGGTCGTAGTCGGCATCGTGGATGACGACCTCCATTTCAGGCCGGCCCAGCAGGGTGCCCAGGGGAGCCAGGTCGCCGGCGGCGAAGGGGTCCACCAGCCAGGTGCGGTCGCGGTCGCTCACTTGGACCAGGCACACCCGCACCCGGTACCGGTGGAAGCTGCTCGCCTCGGTGTCCAGCGCGATCACGGGTGAGGCGCTCAGGGCCTCGGTCATCCGCGCCAATTCCTCCTGCGTATGGACGGTGCTGTAAGCGACGGGTCTCATGGTCACGAGGGCGCGCGAAGGTAGCCGCTGGCGGTCAGCCCGGGCCGGGCATGCCGTTCCGCATGTCGGAGCTTCGCCCGGTGAGCGTCCGCAGCAAAGGGAACGGCCACCATGGCGTCAAACGTACTTCGCACCCCATTCGGCCGTGGCGTCGTTCACGAACTGCTTGATCTTCTGTTCGTCGTGCTTGCGCACCACCAGAAGCGCGTCCTTCGTGCTCACCACGATGTGGTCCTCAAGCCCCTGAAGCACCACCAGCCGTTCATCCTGCACATGCACCACGTTCCGGGCACAGTCGTAGAGCCGCACCTGGTCTCCGACGATGGCGTTGCCCGCTTCGTCATGCGGTAGGTGGGTGTATAGACTGCCCCATGTGCCCAGGTCGCTCCACCCGAAATCGCTGGTGATCACGAACACGTTGTCGGCCTTTTCCATCACACCATAGTCGATGCTGATGCTGGCACAGTCGCCGTAGACGCCCGCGATGAAGGTGCGCTCGGCCGGGGTCCCATAAGCTTCATGGCCGGCCTCGAAGGCCCGCTCCATGTCGGGCAGGTGCCGCTGGAACGCGTTGCGGATGCTTCGGGCCGTCCAGACGAAGATGCCGCTGTTCCACAGGAAGTCGCCGCTCTCGATGAAGCGCAGGGCCGTGTCGTGGTCCGGTTTCTCGGTGAACGTGCGCACCCGCTTCACGCGCGGATGGGCCGTACCGGCCTCCTCCGCGAACTGGATGTATCCATACCCGGTGTCAGGGCGGTTGGGCATGATGCCGAGGGTGACCAGGCAGTCATGGTCGGCGGCCTGCCGGAGGGCGAGGCGCACGGTCTCATGGAACTCGGGCTCCTTCATCACCAGGTGATCGCTCGGGGCCACGATGATCCGGGCATCCGGGTCGCGCTTGGCGATCACATGGTTCGCGTAGGCGATGCAGGGGGCGGTGTTGCGGCGGCCCGGTTCAAGCAGGATCTGCTCGTCCTTCATCGTGGGGAGCTGCTGCTTCACGATGGGCGCATATTGGGCGTTGGTCACCACCAGGATGTTCTCCGGTGGGCAGAGGGCGAGAAAGCGGTCGTAGGTCTGCTGGATCAGGGTGCGCCCGAGCCCCAGGAAGTCCAGGAACTGTTTCGGATAGGCGGTGCGGCTCATGGGCCAGAACCGGCTTCCGATGCCGCCGGCCATGATCACACAATAAGTACGGGGATCGGTCATCGTGTCTTGTCGTTCACGGTTCATGGATGACGAGCGGCACCGGTGAGCCCACCTCCACGCCCGCCAGACGGTCGATGGTGTAGGTGCGCCGGTCGTTCAGGCAGCGGCAGGCCACACGGGAGCGGCGTACAGCGCCTTTCACGAAGAGCTTCTCGTTGAAGCGGAAGATGGTGTGCTCCGGGAGCTCTTCGAGCAGCGGCATCGCATGGTCATCATACCGCCGCAGCACGCGCACCAGCGCCGGGTCGGAACAGCTGCTCGCCGTCGCATCGTTCATGTGGTCGGCCAGGATGGTGCGCACATCCTCGGGCAGGACGGCCGGTGCCAGGTAGGGCCGCATCAGTTCGGCGTAGGTCCGCTTCCACTCCGAGCCATGGGGGCGTACCCGGGGTCCGGAGCGTTCGAAGGTGGCGTGGTGGGCGAACTCATGCACCAGGGTCACCAGGAAGGCGTAGGGGTTCAGGTCGCGGTTCACCGAGATACGGGCGGGTCCGCCTCCCACGGGCGTGCGATAGTCGCCCAGCTTCGTTGCCCGGCGGGGCGTGATCCGCACCTGCACCCGGTTGCGCTGCAACCAGTCCAGCACCACCGGTACAGCTCCTGCAGGCAGCCGCTCGCGCAGCGCTTCCGGTCCGCTCATGGGTCTCATGCCGATGGGCATGGCCCGGGGGAGGAGGTCCATGCATGGTGCTGCCAGTCCCGGGCGCCTTGGGGTGGGCGATGATCCCATTTGGGGCAATCGCATTTCCGCCCGCGTTTGTGTTTTGTGACGTGCGGTGGGCGTGATGCGCAGCCCCCGAAGAGCGGCGCCATCAGGAGGAGCACGCCCAGAAGGGCCGTGAATGAACGCGGGGACCGGGGGCGCCACATGGCCGGCAAAGGTAGGGGAACACCCCTTCCGGGCCCGGAGGCCCAAGGGGCTCGGGTCAGGGACCTATTTTCGCCCCGGGTCGCATGAACATCCTCTTCCACATCGGGCGGTACTTCGAGTTCCTGGGCCATGTGTTCGGCCGGCCGGAGCGAATGAGCTTGTACGGCCGCCGCGTCGCCGAGGAGGTCGATCAGCTCGGGGTCAAGAGCCTGGGCATCGTCGCGCTGCTCTCGGTGTTCATGGGGGCTGTGATCACCATCCAGACCGCCAGCAACATCGATGCGGCCTGGATCCCGGACTACGTGGTGGGTTTCACCGCACGTCAGAGCGTGATCCTGGAGTTCAGTCCCACCATCATCTCGCTCATCCTCGCCGGCAAGGTGGGCAGCAACATCGCCGCCGAGGTGGGCACCATGCGGGTGAAGGAGCAGATCGACGCGCTCGACATCATGGGTGTCAACAGCGCCAGCTACCTCATTCTGCCCAAGATCGTGGCGGCGATGCTGATCAACCCCTTCCTCATCGTCATCAGCATGTTCCTCAGCATCTTCGGCGGTTGGGTCGTGAGCGGCCTCACCGGGGTGGTGGCCCCCAACGCTTACATCCAGGGGCTTCAGTGGGATTTCGACCCCTTCACGGTCACCTATGCCCTCATCAAGACGGTGGTGTTCGCCTTCATCATCACCAGTGTGGCGGCCTATCACGGGTATCACACCCAGGGCGGGGCGTTGGAAGTGGGCCGCAGCAGCACCACCGCGGTGGTGTTCAGCAGTGTGGTGATCCTCATCGCCAATTACATGCTTACGCAGCTGCTGCTCATATGATCGAGGTCATCGGGCTCAGCAAGCGGTTCGGCACCACGCAGGTGCTCTCGGACATCACGGCCACGTTCGCCCAGGGCGTGGTGAACCAGGTGATCGGCAAGAGCGGGAGCGGCAAGAGCGTGCTGGCCAAGTGCATCGTGGGCCTGCATCGGCCCGACGAGGGCCGTGTGCTCTACGATGGCCGCCCGTTCCATGAGCTCGACCTGGCCGACAAGCGGACCATCCGACAGGAGATCGGAATGCTTTTTCAAAGCGCGGCCCTGTTCGACTCGATGACCGTGCTCGACAATGTGATGTTCCCCTTGCGCATGTTCGCCGGCATGACCGTGGCCGAGATGGAGAAGCGCGCACGCTTCTGCCTCGAACGGGTGAACATCGTGGGCAAGGACGTCCTGTTCCCTGCCGAGCTCAGCGGCGGCATGCAGAAGCGGGTCGGCATCGCCAGGGCCATCGCCATGAATCCCAAGTACCTGTTCTGCGATGAGCCCAACAGTGGTCTCGATCCCCAGACCTCCATCCTCATCGACGAGCTCATCAAGGAGATCACCGAGGAGTACGGGACCACCACCATCGTGATCACCCATGACATGAACTCGGTGATCGAGACCGGGCAGAACATCCTCTTCCTGCACACGGGCCGCTGCTGGTGGACCGGCGACCGCGAAGCGCTGCTCGCCTCGGACAATGAGGAGCTGAAGGCCTTCGTGTTCGCCAGCGAACTGATGCGGCAGGCGCGAAAGGGCCTGCTCGGATCGGTCTGAACGCACGAAGACCCCGCCGGAGCGGGGCCTTCGCATCGGTCGTTCGCGCTCAGCGTTGCACGGCCACCCTGCCGTTGAACCGGCGCCCGTCAAGCACCAGCGTCCATGTGTACAGGCCCTGGGACAGCCCGCCCACGTCGATCACATGCTGTTGCTCCCCGGCGCTCAGTCGGCCGAGATCGGCGCTTTGGACGAGTTCGCCGGTCACCGCGTGCAGCTCGAAGCGCACGGTCACGGCCTCCAGAAGCTCGAAGCTCAGGCGGGTCTGCTCGGTGGCGGGGTTCGGCCAGGTCAACGGGGCGCGGGCGAGCAGCCCGTTCCGCTCATCGATGCCGATCGGGCCTGCCAGCACCGCGCGCACCATCGGGGTCCGGGTGATGTAGTAGAAGAAGTTGCCCTGCGGGTCGTCCGGATAGTGCACGATGCTCACCTGCGCCGCGCTGGTCCCGCTGTTGGCGAAGCCCACCACCTCGGGGCCGCCGAAGTAGTGCGCCATCACCAGGTAGGCATTGCCTGCGAACAGGTCGATCGGTGCATCGAAGGTCAGGGTGATGAAGGTGTTGCCGCCGACCGTGTTCAATTCGGAGGAGAGGATCTCGTGGTCGGTCGTCTGGTCCAAGAGGTTGTCGTCCGCGTCATAGATCTCACCTGCGATCAAGGTTCCGGCCTCGGTCGTGTCGTGGATCGCCACCTGCACGGCCACCAGCTGGGCGTCCGCCACCAGGTCGAAGCGGTTGCCCACCCCGAACTGCTCGCCGGCGAAGTCCGGACCCTGTAGCGTGAACGACTGCACGGCCCCATCGTCATGGGCCCAGGTGGTCGTGCTCACCGCGAACTGGTCCGTTCCGGTGTTGTTGGAAGGCACTTCATCCGTTTCATTCTGGCCCACAACATGGTCCAGCGTGTAGACCCCGACCGTGCTCGGTGGGGTGTAGCCTGTGACCGGCACGGCCACCGTCTCCCCGGGGGCGAATGTCAATCCGCCCCCCGTGAGCACCTCGTTCGCTCCGCCCGGCTCCGTGATGGTGCTGGTGATGGACACCCCGGTCTGCGCCTGGTACCCTTTGTTCTTCAGCCGTCCCGACATCTGCATCGGCCGGAGCTGGGAAAGCGGGTAGATGCTGTAGTCCATGTTGGCCACGCCCGTCAGGTCGAAGTCGAAGTCGGTCTTGGCGAAGGAGAGCAGGGCCATGTCGTTGTTCGGCAGTTCGCGGACGGCGATGTTGTCCAGTTGCCAGCCGTAATCCCACGTGGCCAGGTAGCGGAACCGAAGCTGCACATTGGACGGGTTGGCCGCCACCCACGCGCTGATGTCCACGTCCATCTGCTCCGGGTTCGGTCGCCCGTCGCGGCCTACGCCTTCATTGATGAGCACCTCATCCCAGGTGCTGCCGCCATCGGTGCTCACCCCGACCCATGTTTCCACGTCGGGGTCCGAGAATTCCTGGAAGTACTGGTCGAACTCCACCTTCAGGTTGGCAGGTGCTGCGCTGAGGTCGATCACCGGGCTCACCAGGCTGCTCTCGGCCTGCTGTCCCGGTGTGCCCAGGTAGTCGTCGTCGATGATCACCCATCCGCTCGGCGTGCTGGTGTTCAGTGCGGGAACAGGATAGGTGCTCGAGGTCGGGCCGGGGCCGCTGTTGGTCCAGGCCCAATCCAGATCGCCGATGCCGCTCACCACGGTCCATCCGTTGAGGTCGTTGTCGAACGGTTCGATGTAGAACGCGGAGCCTTTGGGGTTGACCGCAGGGAAGGCGGCCGGGGCTAGCGATGCACCGCTGTGTTTGTGCTCGGGATGCGCGGGCACCCGGTGTACCTGCTGGGCGTTCAGCGGGCCAGAGACGGCCGCCAGGGCGATCAGCATGAGTAGGGTTCTGGTCATGGTCGGGGTAGGTTCGTTGTTCAGCCAAGGTACTTGGGCGTTCTCCTCCATGCGCAGGGATCGTTGTCGAACGTTCCGTCCAGAATAACGGAAGCCCGACCAACCGGTCGGGCTTCCGTTGGGATCGTCCTTGATCAATGCACCACCACCATCCGCTTGCTCAGGCGCTGCCCGGCTGCGGTGAGGGTGTAGAAGTACACGCCTTCGGTGAGGTCGGCGGTGTTGATGGTCACCCGGTGCGCACCGGCGCCGCGGTTGCCCAGATTGTCCATGCGGATCACTTTGCCGCTGAGGTCGCGCAGCTCCAAGGTCGTGGCGCTGGATTCCTTCAGCTCGAACGTCACCGCAGTGCTCTCGTCGGCCGGGTTCGGCATGTTCTGGCCCAGGCCCACGCCGCCCACGCGGTCGGCCTCATTGATGCTCACCGTCGGGTCGAAGGTCATGCGGATCATCGGCGTGGTGGTGGTGAAGTACCAGTCCAGGCCGCTGGGGCCGTCGAAATAGATGAACGACGACTGCTCCTCGCTGACGCCGTTCTGACCCATGCGCAGTTGACCACCACCGAAATGCTCGATGCAGACGATGTAATCGCTGGCGGCATCCAGGGGCTGGGGCGTATCGAACACCAGCGGGATGAACTTGTTGCCGTTGGCCCCGTTCAGGTCGCTGGCCACGATCTCGTGCTCCTGGGTCTGCGCGATGATCGTCGTGAGGTCACCGGCGCGGAGCGTGCCGCGGATCAGCAGGCCCACGGTGCCCGTGCCGCCATTGCGCAGGGCCACCTTGATGCCGTAAAGGTCCGTCGCGCTGGAGATGTGGAAACCATTGCACAGCTCATATGGGTCGTTGTTGCCGTTGCCGTCCTCGAAGGAGGCCACCGTGCCCAGGTCACGGGCGTAGTCGAACTCGGCAACGCCGAAGGAGGCATCGCCATCGTTGTCGTTCGGCGTGTTGTCCACCTGGCCGGAGCTGATCGTGTACGTCACGTCGTAGGTGCCGGGAACAGCGGGAGGCGTGAAGTCCGGGTTCACGAATACGGTCTGGATGTCACCGGCCGGGAAGTTGGCGATCGTCTGGTCCTGATCCAGCACCGTGGTGCCCGCGCGCTCCACCAGGAAGTTCGCGGTCACGTTCGACTGGTCCATGGAGCCGTTGTTCAGCACGGTCATGTTCAGGCCGATCGGGCGCAATTGGCTGAAGGGATACAGCGAGTAGCGCAGCGAATCGTAGGTCAGCGAGGTGACCGGGTCCCACTGGGTCGCGGCCGCGCCCGTCACGGCGAGGTCGTACTCGTACAGCTCGATGATCCGCACGTCGTCCACCTGCCAGTAGTAGTGGGAGGTGCCGGCCGTGGAACCATCGAAGAAGAAGCGGATGTTCACGTTGGCCGGGTTGCCGGCGATCGCCTGGGACAGGTTCACCGAACGCACGTCGATGTCCACACCGGCATTGGCCGCGGTCCCGTTGTTCACATCGAAGCGGAAGGGCCAGCTGGCGCCACCGTCGGTGCTCACTTCCACGAAGTACGGGGCGTCGCCGCAGCAGTAGCGACGAGCCTGCTGGAACTCGAGTTGCACGAAGGGCGTGGCGCTGAGGTCCAACGTCGGGCTCACCAGCGAACCCTCCCAGTTCACGAACGTGGCGTTCGGTGTCGGGGTCTGACCCGCCCACGTGCAGTTGGCCGAGTCGGCCGCGTAGAGCATGAAGCCGTTGGCCGCGCTCTCGGACTGGATGATCTCCTGCACAGGGTCGCTGTAGGCGCCGTTCGGCCCGGTGAACTTGTGGAACCAGAGGCCGCCGTCCGGCCCGGACACGGTCCAGGCGCCCACGCCGTTGTTGCCGGCGAGGCCGTTGGCGAAATCCTCATAGAACACCACGTCGCCACCGGCCTTGGCCTGGCCCTGGCTCAGAGGCTGGGCACGCAGCGGCGTGGCTTCATCGGGACCGAACGTGGAACGGGCCGGCGTGTTGCGGACCCACTGGGCGCTCGCCAGCATGGCAAGGCCCATGAACGAAAGGGCTGTCGTGTATCGAGTGACCATCGGTTGAAGGGTTGTTCCTTGATTAGGGACGCCCAAGGTAGCCATCTCGCTGCTTCCACGAGCACCCCGTTCCTCAGATCAGCGGAACCGTTCGGCCCAGTGGCCCCGGTCGCGCTTCAGTGGCTGCTCACGAACCGCGCTGTGGCCCGGGCGTCAGCCCCTTCCACCACCAGCAGATAGGCGCCATTGGCCAGGCCGCCCACATGCACCGTCGAGGGTGCCCCTGCAGGGTCCTGCGTCAGCACGGCCCGCCCCGCGGCGTCAAGCACCCGTAGCCTACGGATGGACCACGGGACGACCACGGTGAGCTGCGTGCCTTCCTGCCGGAGGATCAGGTCCTGACGTGCCGAAGGCTCCGTCACCGTGACCGCCACCGGGCTGAGGTGCAGGCGCACCAAGGGAGCGCGCAGCGGGTAGGTCCAGTCCAAGGCGTTCAGCTCGTGTACCACGGCCGTTCCGGGCCTCACCTCTCCGCCCAGGGCGATCCGCATCAGGCCACTGTCAGGCACCTGTTCCACGACCGCCACCAGGTCCGTGCCTCCATCCACCGCCACCGGTGTGTCGAACGGCAGGAAGGTCCATCCCCACGCCAGGCCCGCCTGCACGTCCGCGTCGGTGATCCGGATGGTATCGGTGCTCGCCACCGGTTGCAGGTCCTGGTTGAGCAAGCGTCCGATCACCAGGGCGCCCACCACGGTGCCGGCATCCAGCCGAACCCCCAGGCCATGCACCAGGTCATCCGCCTGGAGCTCGTACCGGCATCCGGCCAGATAGCCTGCGCCACCGGCATCGATGCCCCCCATCGTGGGACCTGAGCGCTGTGCGTATGCACCATCACCATCAGCCCAGCCGGCTGCGGTGAGCCTGCGTTGCACGGAACCCGTTTCGTCGCCCGGAACGTCCTCCGAACCGCCCGACCCGACCGTGGCCGTGGCCGTGAGCACACCGGGTCCCGTGGGATCCCAGTCCGTTCGCACCACCAGCGTATCCGCATCGTTCGCCGCGAGCAGCGCGAGCGTGTCACTGGTCCACTGACCTTGGGGACCACCGTTCAGTGCAAGGTCCACGGTGGCGCGGACGCCGAACAGGGGCAGATGGCCCTTGTTGCGCACCACCACGGTGATGGAAGGCGATGCGGCCTGGGTCACCGGGACCTCCGCCGGGTCGAGCCCGATGATGGTGCTGTTGAAGGGAGAGGTGTGCAGGTCGCCGAACGTGAGACCCTCGAGCGCCAGATCGTGCGCCGCACGTCCTCGCACGCACACATCGTCCAGGGCCAGGCCCGACGCCCAGCCGCCGCGGTCCGTCCAGTGGAAGCGCACACGCGCTGACGGGGCGCCGTCCGCCGCCGCGAGGTCCACACTGCGTTGCTGCCATCCGGTGCCGGGGACGAGGTCCGCGACCCGGGTCCATGAGCTGCCATCGATGCTCAGTTCCACCCAGGCGCTGTCGCCACCGAAGGCGCCATCCAGGACGTACCGGAAGCTGAGCAGCGCATGGTCCGCGTCGCTGAGGTCGATGGCCGGTGTGGTCAATCGGGCGCTGTCGAGGTCGCAGTCGCACGGCGGTGCATCGTCATTGGCCATGATGGACCGGTTGTCCACAGGGCCATCGGGTACGGGGAAGTAGCCGTTGGCGTTGGCCTCGGCGGCGGTGCCCACACGCCACGCCGGCACGAACTCCCCGGTGCCGGTGCCGTTGGCGTCGATCCGTTCCACGGCCGGACCGATGTCCCACCCGGCAGGGAGCGCCGCGCCCGCGAAGTCCTCGTTCAGCAGACAGACCTGGGCAGAGGCGATGGTTGGTGCAAGGGAAACGAGGAGCGCGCCGGTCAAGGCCCGGAAGGGCGGAGGACCGGGCAGGGGGCGACAGGTCATGGCGGCCAAAGATAGCCCGGTGCAACGCACGAAGCCCCCGTCATCCGGGGGCTTCGCCGCTCACGAGCGGTCCGGTCACCGCGCCCCGTTGCGCACGATGCGGATCGTGGACCGTCGCTCGCCGTCGATCACGGTGAAGGCATGCACCCCCGGTGCCAGCCCGGCCCCGTCCAGTTCGATGGTGTGGCCTCCCGCAGGACGTTCACCGGCATCACCGTTCCGCACCAGGCGCCCCATCGCATCCCGCAGTTCCCAGCGCACCCGGGCTGTTCCGCGCAGCTCGAACCGGATCGTCGTGCGGTCGTCGAACAGGCTGGGTGAGGCCATGAGCCCGATCGGTGCCACCGATCCATCGACCACGCTCGCCGCGGGGTCGAAGTTCATCCGCACCATCGGGGTCACCGTCACGTAGAACCACTGGCCACTGCCGCCATCGAAGATCAACGAGCTCTGCGGCGCGCTCGTGCCGCTGGTCGCCGTCCACACCTCCTCGCTGCCTCCGTAGTGCGTCACCGCCACCAGATAGTCCTTGTTCTCCTCCAAAGGCATGGGCGCAACGAGCGGCAGGGTGATGAACTTATGCTGTCCCTGAAGGTTCAGTTCGTTCGTGAGCACCTCGTGCTCCTCGGTGCTCATGAGCAGTTCGAGCTCATCGTCATACAGCGATGCGGTGATGAGCGTACCCGGGTCGGTGCGGGCGCTCAGGGCCACCTCGATGGCGTACAGGGTCCGATCGGACGACCGGATGTGGTACCAGTTCCCCAGTTCGTAGGGGTCGCCGCCGTTGTCGCGGTCGCCCTGCATGGCGTCCTCGTCGCGTGCGAACCGGTCCACCTGCACCTCGAAGCGCATCACCGTTCCATTGTCGTCCGGCAGGGCTTCGGGTTCATCCTGCACCACCGAGAGCTGAAGCAGGTAGGTGCCCAGTGCGGCCACAGGAGTATACCCGGTGATGTACAGGCTGTCCACGGCACCCGGCGGTAGCGTGATCGGGGCGCTGTAGAGGATCACGTCGTTGGTGCCGGGCCCGTCGATGTCGGCCTTGAGCCGTACGTTGGTCTGCGGCTCCGAACCGTTGTTGATGGCGACCGCCTTGAACTTCAGCTCGCGCAGCTCATCGATCGGGTAGATGGTGTAGGGAAGCCCATCGAAGTCGGGTTCGGCAGGGCTCCAGTCGGCGTAAGTGGCCGAGATCAGGCGCAGGTCGTTCGCCTCCACGGTCAGCAGCGCGATGTCGTCCACCTGCCAGCTATAGGTGAAGCCCTCGAAGCTCAGCCAGTGGAAGCGGATGCGGATGTCGCCCGATCCACCATTGAGCGCGGAGCTGATGTTCATCACCACGGTCTGGCTCACGGGCGCGCCGGGGGTGCTTTGGTTGCCGGGCACCTCGCCGTTCACCGGGAACACGGACCAGTTGGCACCGCCGTCACTGCTCACCTCCACCTGGGTGATGTCGTTGTTCAGCTGGCGGAAGCTCTGTTCGAATCGAAGGAGCATGAAGGGGACGGTGTCCAAGCCGGTGATCGGGGGCGATGTGATCGTCGTGTTCTCGGCCACCCCCGCCGTGCCTTGTTCGTCAGAGTCCGCCACGATCCACGAGCCGCCCGGGTAGCCAGTGGAGCTCTGCAATGGACCGGGGGTGAACCCACCCGTGTTACCGGTGTTCGTGAGCTGCCAGGTCACGGCCCCGGTCTGTGTGTTCACCGTCCAGCCGCCCAGGCCGTTCTCGAAGTCCTCCGACCAAAGCACTGCGGCAGCTGAACGCTCCTCCGCGATGGCGTTCGGTGGTTCATGTCCATGGGACGCAGCGATCGGTGTGCGCGCATTCCAGCACGACGGCATCTGCTGCACGGGGTCCTGGGCGAGCACCATCGTGCTGACCAGGGAGAGAAGGATCGGGTTCACAGGGTTCCGCATCGGCGTTGGGGCCGGCGATCGGACGCTGACCCGGGCCGAAGCTGTGTGCTCGAAGGAGCGGATCGGATGGCCTTTGTGACGGACCCGGCGCCCTTCCGCGAACGGTTGGCACGGGTACAGACCATCGAAGGTCGAGCGCCCGGGAACGTGAACGCACCACCGGATGAGCAGTGGTGCGTTCCAGGGTGAACGGTTCCCCGGTGATCAGGCCTCGGCCGTCACGTACTCCTCGATCGGCGGGCAGGTGCACACCAGGTTGCGGTCGCCGTAGGCGTTGTCCACGCGGCTCACCGTGGGCCAGTACTTCCAGTCGCGGTTCACGCTTACCGGGAAGGCGGCCTTCTCGCGTCCGTAGGTGTGGTTCCAGGTATCCGCGCAGACCTCATCGCTGGTGTGCGGGGCCATCTTCAGCACGTTGTCCGCCTTGTCGGCCTTGCCGCTCTCGATCTCGGCGATCTCGTGGCGGATGCCGATCATCGCCTCGATGAAGCGGTCCAGTTCGGGCTTTGCCTCGCTTTCGGTGGGCTCCACCATCAGCGTGCCCGCCACCGGGAAGCTCACCGTGGGCGCGTGGAAGCCATAGTCCATCAGGCGTTTCGCGATGTCCTCCACCTCAACACCCGCGGTGCGCTTGAACTCGCGGCAGTCCAGGATCATCTCGTGCGCCACCATGCCCTGATCGCCCACGTAGAGGATCGGGTAGTGCTTCTCCAGCTTTGCCTTGATGTAGTTGGCGTTGAGGATGGCGTAGCGCGTGGCGTCGGTGAGGCCGGTGCCGCCGAGCATCTTGCTGTAGCCGTAGCTGATCAGCAGGATCAGTGCGCTGCCCCAGGGTGCGGCGCTCACGGCAGGGATCGCCTGCTCGCCACCGGTCTTCACCAGCGGGTGGCCGGGCAGGAAGGGCTTCAGCTTGTCGTTCACGCAGATGGGGCCCATGCCGGGGCCGCCGCCGCCGTGCGGAATGGCGAAGGTCTTGTGCAGGTTCAGGTGGCACACGTCGGCGCCGATCTCGCCGGGGCTGGTGAGGCCCACCTGCGCGTTCATGTTGGCGCCGTCCATGTACACCAGGCCACCGTTCGCGTGGATGGTACCGGTCACCTCCTTGATCGCAGCTTCATAAACACCGTGCGTGCTGGGGTAGGTCACCATCAGGCAGCTCAGCGTGTCCTTGTACTGTTCGGCCTTGGCCTTCAGGTCGGCCACATCGATCTGGCCATCCTCCGTGGCCTTCACCACCACCACCTGCATGCCGGCCATCACCGCGCTGGCGGGGTTGGTGCCGTGGGCGCTGCTGGGGATCAGGGCGATGTTGCGGTGCTTGTCGCCGCGGGCCTCGTGGTAGGCGCGGATCACCATCAGGCCGGCATACTCACCCTGCGCGCCGCTGTTGGGCTGCAGGCTCACGGCCGTGAAGCCGGTGGCCTTGGCGAGGATGTCGCTCAGCTCGCGGAACAATTCCTGGTAGCCCTCCGTCTGCTCCACCGGCGCGAAGGGGTGCAGCGCGTTCCACTCGGGCCAGCTCAGCGGCATCAGCGTGCTGGCAGCGTTCAGCTTCATGGTGCATGAGCCCAGCGGGATCATGCCGTGCATCAGGCTGAAGTCCTTGTTCTCGAGCTTCTTGATGTAGCGCTGCAGCTCCAGTTCCGTGTGGTGCGTGTTGAACACCGGGTGGGCCAGGAAGGCGCTGGTGCGCTGCAGCTCGGCGGGCACGGCCATGCTGGCGCCGTTGCCGCTGAGCGCCGGGGCGGATTTGCCCGCAGCCTCCGCCAGGACGGCCACCACGTCGTTCGCATCGCTCAGGCGCACCGTCTCGTCGAGCGAGATGCTCACGCGGCCACCGTCATAGCGGAAGTTGATGCCGCGCTTCCCGGCCGCGGCGCGCACCTTGTTCACATCGGCACCGCTGAGGGTGATGGTGTCGAAGAAGCTGCCGTTGACCACGGTGTAGCCCAGCGCCTTCGCGGCCTCGGCCACGTTGCGGGTGTGGGCATGCACGTTGCGGGCGATGCGCTTCAGGCCTTCGGGACCGTGGTACACGCCGTACATGCCGGCCATCACGGCGAGCAGGGCCTGCGCCGTGCAGATGTTGCTGGTGGCCTTGTCGCGGCGAATGTGCTGCTCACGTGTCTGCAGCGCCATGCGCAGGCCACGACGGCCGCGACGGTCCTGGCTCACACCGATGATGCGGCCGGGGATCAGGCGCTTGAAGTCCTCCGTGGTGCAGAAGAAGGCGGCGTGCGGACCGCCGTAGCCCATGGGAACCCCGAAGCGCTGGCTGTTGCCCACGCACACGTCGGCACCCCACTCGCCCGGAGGCGTCAAGAGCACGAGCGAGAGCAGGTCAGCGCAGACGGCGGTCTTCACACCGGCCGCCTTGGCCTTCGCCACGATGGCGCGGTGGTCGTTCACACTGCCGTCGAGGGCGGGATACTGAAGCGCGATGCCGAAGTAGCCGTCGGCGGGGTCGAGCTCGTTCACATCACCCACGACCAGCTCCACGCCGATGGGCGCGCAGCGGGTGCGCAGCACGTCGATGTTCTGCGGGTAGAGGCCCTTGTCGGCGAAGAACTTGTGGGCATTGGCCAGTTCCTTCGGCCGCGCCGCGTACAGCATGTGCATGGCCTCGGCGATGGCGGTGGCCTCATCGAGCAGGCTGGCGTTGGCGATGGGCAGGCCGGTGAGGTCGCTGCACATCGTCTGGAAATTAAGCAGCGCCTCGAGGCGGCCCTGTGCGATCTCCGCTTGGTAAGGCGTGTAGGCCGTGTACCATCCGGGATTCTCGAAGACATTGCGCAGGATGGCGGGCGGGGTCACCGTGCCGCTGAAGCCCAGGCCGATGTAGCTGCGGAACAGCTTGTTCTTCGCGCCCAGCGCCTTCATGTGGTCCAGGTGCTGGCGCTCGGTGAGCGCATCGCCGGTGGCCAGCGGGTGTGCAGCGCGGATGCCTGCCGGAACGGTGCGGGCGATGAGCTCGTCGAGCGATGCGACACCGATGGCCTTCAGCATGGCCTGGGTGTCCGCTTGGTGGGGGCCGATGTGACGCTCGTGGTAGGTGACGGTGTTCATGGGGTGGCCTGAAGGCGCGGCGAATATACGCACCCCGATGAGGCCGGTCTGCGCGCTCCTTCCCAGCAACAACGCGGCCGGGGCGATGTTCAGCACCGCCTATCTTTGGCCGCTCCCGATGCGCTCCCTCTGGCTCCTACTTCTGCTCCTGTGCATGGGGGGCCGGGCCCAGGACCGTATCCTGCTGATGAACGGCCAGACCATCCAGGGCCGCGTCCTCGGGCAGAGCACCCTGGAGATCCGCTATCAGGTGCCCAAAGGGGCGCGGCTCATCGAACGCAGCGAGCCCACCGAGAGCGTGTTCAGCGTCACCGACAGCCTGGGCCATGAGCGGGTGTGGTACTTCATGGACACCGTGTTCGGCAACGACTACAGCGTGGACCAGATGCGGTGGATCATCAAGGGTGAACAGGATGCGCGCGACGGCTACCGGCCGCTGTGGCCCATGATCGGTGGCTTTGTCTTCGGTGCCGGCACCGTGGTCGCGCTCGATCTGGAGGTGATGTCCCTGCTGCTGCCGCCGATCTACGCCGGGGTGATGGCGCTGCCCCGTGTGCACGTCACGCGCGGCTCCATCCGTGACCCCTTGATGGAAGGCGATCCCTACTACGCCACCGGGTATGCCAGCGCGGGCCGCACCAAGCGGGTGCTGCGCACGCTGTACTCCACCCTGGCCGGCGTGGCCGTCGGTCTTGCCGTGCGCCAGTTGGTGATCAATCCCAATCTGGACCCTTAGGGCCAATGGACGCGGACCTGCGCAGCCCCCTGCTCCGCGTGTTGATCTACGGCCATGTGTGGCTCGCGTGCGGGGCCTTGGCACAGACCTGGCTGATGCAGCACCTGATGGGCCTGAGCGGCTGGCGGGCGCCTCTGCTGGCCGCCCTGGCCACCTTCGCCGGCTACACGTTCATGCGGACGGCGCGCGCCGGTCACCCCTCCCTGGGTGTGGCGCCGCAGCTGCAGTGGACCCTGCGTCATCGCACAGTTCTGGTGGGCGTGGCGTCGATCGCCGCCATCGCCGCCCTGGTGGTGGCCGCTCACCACCTGCCGGACCTGGTGCTCCGCAGCGCTCCGGTCGCCCTGGCCGTGCTCCTATATGCGGTGCCCGCGCGCTGGGTGCGCGGACGCACCCTGGGTCTGCGGCGGGTGCCCCTGCTCAAGGCCTTCCTCATCGCCGGATGCTGGGCGTGGACCACCGTCCATCTGCCCCTGCTGTTCGCACCGACCGACCACCCGCCGCAAGGCACCGGCTGGCTGTTCGTCCTGCAAGGTTGCTTCTTTCTGTCGCTGGCCCTGGTGTTCGACCTGCGCGACCGGGCGATCGACCGCGATGTGGTGCTCACCGTGCCGCAGCTGCTGGGCGGGACCGGCACCCGGTCCTTGGCCACGCTCCTGATGCTCTACCCGGTCGGCGTGTTCACCACCCTGGCGTTCGTCGGCAGGGCGCTGCGGCCCGTCGATGCGCCGGCCCCTTGGCCGATGGACATGGTGCTGGCCGCCGTGGCCTACCTCGTGGTCGCCGCGATGGTGGCGCTCCCGGTTGAAGGACGCAGCGCCCTTCATTTCGGGCTTCTGCTGGATGGTGCCCTGCTGCTTCCGCCGCTCGGTGTGGCCCTGACCCTGCTGGTTTGAACGACGATCGTCAGCCCGGCGTACCGGTGTGGGCCTACTTTTGGCGGCGTCCATGACCTTCGAGCACAGCCTTGCCTTCGCCCAGGCACGCGATGCGGCGGACCCGTTGCGCGCCTATCGGAACGAGTTCCTGTTCCCCCGGCACCATGACCGTGACGCGCTCTACTTCACCGGCAACTCCCTCGGCCTCCAACCCAAAGCGGCCGCTGCGGCGCTGACCCAGGAGCTCGACGATTGGGCGCGTTTCGGGGTGGAGGGCCACTTCCAGGCGAAGCATCCCTGGTACAGCTACCACGAGGAGCTCACGCCGTTGCTGGCCCGGTTGGTCGGCGCCCTTCCTGAGGAAGTGGTGGCCATGAACCAGCTCACCAGCAACCTGCACTTCCTGATGGTGTCGTTCTACCGGCCTGAAGGGAAGCGCAGAAAGATCCTGACGGAGACGCGCCCGTTCCCGAGCGACACCTATGCCTTCGCCTCGCAGATCGCCTTCCACGGCGGCGATCCGGCCACCGACCTGGTCGAAGTGCAGCCCCGCGCCGGAGAGCACACGCTGCGCACGGAGGACATTGTGGCGGAGATCAATGAGCTGGGGGAGGAGCTGGCGCTCGTCTGCTTCGGCGGGGTGAACTTCTACACGGGCCAGGCCTTCGACATGGCGACGATCACCCAGGCCGCGCACGCGGTGGGGGCCGTCGCCGGCTTCGACCTCGCGCATGCCGCGGGCAATCTGCACTTGAAGCTGCACGACTGGAACGTGGACTTCGCCTGCTGGTGCAGCTACAAGTACCTCAACAGCGGTCCGGGCAGCGTGGCCGGCGCCTTCGTGCACCAGCGTCATCTCGGCAAGCAGCTGCCGCTCTTCGCGGGCTGGTGGGGACACGACAAGAACGAGCGCTTCAGGATGGAGCGCACCTTCAAGCCCATGCCCACGGCCGAGGCCTGGCAGGTGAGCAATGCACCGGTGTTCAGCATGGCCGTGCACCGCGTGGCGCTGGAGCTCTTCGACCGGGCCGGCATCGCGCAGCTTCGTGCGAAGAGCGAACAATTGACGGCTTACCTCGCGTTCATCATCGCCGACGTGGAGAAGGCCACCGGCACACGCCTCGAAGTGATCACCCCATCGGACGCGGTCCAGCGCGGCTGCCAGTTGAGCATCCTGGCGCACGGCCACGGCAAGGCCCTCTTCGACCGCATCGCCGAACGTGGTGTGATCGCCGACTGGCGCGAGCCCAACGTGATCCGCGTGGCCCCGGTGCCGCTGTACAATTCGTTCGAGGACGTGTGGCGACTTGGAGAGGTCCTGAAGGAGTGTCTGTCATGAACGCGCGGTCAATTGGTGCGAACGTGCGAGAGCGCATGGGGGGCCTCTGTTGCACTCTCGCACCCTTTCACCTTCGCACTCTGCCATGAAGAACATCACCATCGTCGGCGGCGGATTGGTCGGAAGCCTCCTGGCCGTGTTCCTCGCCAAACGCGGCCATCGCGTCAACGTGTTCGAGCGGCGGGGTGACCCACGCCGGACCAACGTGTACGCCGGGCGAAGCATCAACCTGGTGGTGAGCCACCGCGGCTGGACGGCCCTGCGGGCGGCGGGGGTGCACGAGGCGGTGGAACGCATCGTGGTGCCGGTGCACGCGCGGATGACGCACGACCGCGACGGCGGGCTCATGCGACTGCCCTACAGCTTCGATGGACGGGCGATCCACAGCGTCAGCCGCGCGGAGCTCAACAAGGTGCTGCTCTCCGAGGCCGAGGCCCTGCCCAACGTGCACCTGCACTTCAACAACCAGTGCGTGGAGGTTGACCTGGACCATGCGCGCTGCGGCTTCCGCAACGACATCACCGGTTCGGTCGCCAGCATCAAGGCGGATGTCGTGTTCGGCGCCGACGGTGCCCCGAGCGCCGTGCGCCAGGCCATGATGAAGGGGCGGTTCACCTTCAGCCAGACCTACATCGAGCACGACTACAAGGAGATCGCCTTTCCGCCCAACGCCGACGGCACGCCGCGCATGGACCCCAACTGCCTGCACATCTGGCCGCGCCGGCTCTTCATGATGATGGGCCTCGCCAACCAGGACGGCGGGTTCACCGGCACCCTGTTCATGCCGCACGAGGGCGAGTTCTCGTTCGACACCATCAAGGACGAGCAGGACCTGCAGCGCTTCTTCGAGGCGCACTTCAAGGATGCGATCCCGCTGCTGCCCGACCTGGCCGAGCAGTACTTCCGCAACCCCCAGAGCAGCCTGGCCATCATCCGCTGCTCGCCCTGGACGCACAGCGACAAGGTGGCGCTGATCGGTGACGCCGCCCACGCCATCGTGCCCTTCTATGGCGAAGGCATGAACGCCGGCTACGAGGACTGCAAGGTGCTGAACGACCTGCTGAACGCGCACGGCGACGACAACTGGGGCACGGTGCTCGACGCGTACGGCAAGGCTCGCAAGCCCAACGGCGACGCCATCGCCGACCTCAGCCTGCGCAACTTCGTGGAGATGCGCGACCTCGTGGCCGACCCGCAGTTCATCCTGCGCAAGAAGATCGAGGGCCGCCTGCAGGCGAAGCACCCGGACAAGTGGCTGCCGCTCTACAGCCAGGTGAAGTTCAGCGACATCGCCTACGCCGACGCGTGGAACGAAGGCCTGCGCCACGACCGCATCATGGAACAGGTGCTCGCCCTGCCGGGCATCGAGGAGCAGTGGGAGAGCGAGGAGGTGGAGAAGAAGGTGCTGGAGCTTTTGGAGCGGGTGCACTGACCCGAAGGCATCCCCGGACCGGGCCACCCGCCCGCACCGCGTGCACCACCCGCCCTGGTGCACCACCCTGACGCACGCGCGCCTTGCCATGTGTTCTTTCCAGTGGATGCATCCATCGCTGCCGCACCCACCGGCGATCGTTCATACGTTGCCCCATGGTCCCCGCGTTGGTGGACCATGGGCACCGACCTTCGTTCCATGCGCCACCCGTTCGCCGGTCTGCTGCTCCTGCTGCTTCTGCCCGCGCAGCTGAACGCCCAGCGGCTGTTCGAGCGCAAACGGCCGGAGATCATCCCCACGGACGGCAAGATGCGCCGCGGGGGGCTGTACTTCGGGCTCGGGGCCACCTACACCCTCGCCCGCTTCGGCGACGAGGAACGCGAACTGTTCCGCAACGCCGACACCAGCTACACGGCCACCTTCGATCCGAACGGACGCTTCGGACCCTACGTGGAGGTGGGCTGGTTCCATGCCACCCGCGACCCGGTGATCCTGGACTACTGGGACTTCGGCCTGGCCTACAAGGGCCTGAACGGTCGCCAGGACCACATCGGCGTGCTGCGGTTCGGCCCGAACGAAACGGACTCCTCCGTGGTGCTGCCCGGTTCAGGCCGCTTCCGCGACCACTATGCCAGCGTTCATGTGAACGCCAACAAGTTCTTCCAAACGGCCGACCGGCAGTTCGTGCAGCTGAGCCTGGGCGTGAACGCCGACCTCGACGTGGGCAGTGAGCGCAGCTACACCGGCGATCCGTTCGTGCTGGCCGATCAGGAGCTTCCGCCCCCGTTCATCGGCCAGGCGCACGTGAAGGTGGGCTATGGCTTCCGCACGCGGGGCCGCCTGCTGATCATCCCCGCGCTGGAGACCCCGGTGGTGAGCGTGGTGCCCGGGGACAAGGGCTTCGGCCAACTGCAGTGGTTCAACAGCCGCTACCGCCCGCTCATCCTGAGCATCCGCTTCCTGTTCCTGCGGTATCCCAAGGGGTTCGCCTGTCCACCTGCGATCAAGCCCAATGCGCTGGAAGGGAAGAAGAAGGTGTACAAGCCGGACAGCTACCACCCGTGATCGGCACCGGCCCCGCGCGCCGAGATGGGTGTTCGCTCAGGGGAGGGGAGGAGCCGGCGGTGTGGAGGTTCCGTGCGTCGGTGCATGGGCCACCGCCCGGTTCATCGGAACGACGTGGGCTGAAGAAAGGGATTGCCGCGCCGTTCGGCGCCGATCGTGGTGTCCGGGCCATGGCCACTGTGCACCACCACCGCATCGTCCAGCACCAGCAACCGCGTGCGGATGCTCCGCAGCAGCTGCTCCAGGTCGCCGCCGGGCAGGTCCGTGCGGCCGATGCTCCCCTGGAACAGCACATCGCCGCCCACCAGGTGGCCCGCCGTTCGGCAGTACAGCGCCACGTGGCCCGGGCTGTGGCCTGGCACGTGGATCACCTCGAACCGCAGGTCGCCCAGGCACACCTCATCCCCGTCCGTCAGATGGGACGTCGGCTCGGGCGAGGCCTCGCAGGGCACGCCGTAGAGCTGCCCGATCGAGGGGGCCCGGTGCAGCAGCTCCAGGTCGTCCGCATGGATCTCGGGCAACAGCCCGAACCGGCGATGGGCCCAGGCATTGCCCAGCACATGGTCGATGTGGCCGTGGGTGTTCAGGCAGCGCACCACGCGCAGGCCATGCTGCGTTACATAGGCCTCCAACCGATGCTCCTCCGCCGTGTTCCAGCAGCCCGGGTCCACCAGCAACGCCTCCCGGCCATCATGAAGCAGCCAGGTGTTCTCCTGAAAGGGGTTGCAGATGAACGGTACGCAGCGCAGCATGCCCGGAAAAGCCTGAACTTCGCGCAGGGCGCGCCGAACAAGGGCGCCCGAATGTAGTTATCTTCATCGCTGTGCTCAGGAACATCCGTACGTCGCTGCTCCCGTGGTTCGCCCTGCTGGCGATCACCCCAGCGCTGGGCCAGTTCTACAACGGTTCTCAGCAGGAGTTCGGCAAGAACCGCATCCAGCACGAGGAGTTCCTGTGGCAGTACTACCGCTTCGACCGGCTTGAGACCTATTTCTACAAGGGCGGGCGCGACCTGGCGCGCTATGTCTCCCTCAGTGGCCACAAGCACCTGAAGGACCTGGAGAAGCAGCTCGACATCGCCCTCGATGAGCGGGTCCAGTTCGTGGTGTACAACTCCCTGTCGGACTTCCGCCAGAGCAACATCGGCATCACCGGCGACGAGCAGTACAACATCGGCGGGGTGACGCGCATCGTGGGCACCAAGGTCTTCGTGTATTTCGAAGGCGATCACGCCCGGCTCGACCAGCAGGTGCGCAGCGGGGTGGCCCAGGTGATGCTGGACCAGATGATGTTCGGGGGCAACTGGCGCGAGGTGCTCAAGAACAGCACGCTGATGAACCTGCCCGAGTGGTACACCAAGGGGCTGGTGGCCCATGTGTCGGGTCCGATGGACGCGATGCAGGCGAGCCGCCTTCGGGATGGCATCCTCGCGGGCCGCTTCGACCGCTTCAACAGGCTCGAAGGGGAGGACGCCGTGCTCATGGGCCAGGCGATCTGGTCCTACGTGGCCGATGTGTACGGGCAAAGCGTCATCCCCAACATCCTGTACATGACCCGGGTGAGCCGCAATGTGGAGAGCGGATTCATGTACGTCCTCGGCGTGCCCTTGAAGAACCTTGCCATCGATTGCCTGGGGCATTACAAGGACCGCTTCAACAAGGAGGAACAGATGCGCGAGGCGGTGGTGCTCGAAGAACTGCCGATCCGCCACCGCAAGCGCACCACGTGGTCACAGTTCAAGCTGAGCCCCAACGGGCGCTACGCCGCCTGGGTCACCAACGAGCTGGGGCAGTACAAGGTCTTCGTGCGTGATCTGTCCGAGCAGCGCACCTGGCGCATCGCCAAGGGGGAGAAGAAGCTCAACCGCATCGTGGACCGCAGCTATCCGGTGCTGGCCTGGCACCCGGGCAGCCGTGCCCTCAGCTTCGCCGTGGAGCGCAAGGGCGAGCTCTACCTGAAGACCTATACCCTGGACGACCGCAAGACCAGCGTGCGACCGGTGTTCATGCTGGAGAAGCTGCTCTCCATGTCGTACTCGCCGGATGGCCAGAACATGGTGTTCAGCGCGGTCCGGGAGGGCCGCACCGACCTCTACCTGTACTACCTCTTCGGCAACCGGCAGGAACAGCTCACGAACGACCAGTTCGATGACCTGGAACCGGCGTTCACCCTGGATGGCCGCGGGATCCTGTTCGCCAGCGACCGTATGGACGACACGCTGCGCAGCCAGCCGGCCAACGCGGACGTGGCCCTGGTGAACGGGCACAAGGACATCTTTCTCTACGACCTGGCCGGCCGCTCCTCCCTGGTGCGCCGGCTCACCAGCACCAGCTACGCCGATGAGTCGGCCCCGATGCCCTTGGACAGCATGGCCTTCACCTACCTGGGTGATGCCTCAGGGCTGCGCGACCGCTACCGGGTGCGCTATGACAGTGTGGTGAGCCATGTGGACACCACCATCCACTACCGCTACTTCGCCGTGAACGACCGGATCACCCGGGGCCGGCGTTCCGTGCTGGAGCACGATGTGCACGCCCGCACCGGTCGCCTGGCCGAGCTGGTGTTCGAGAACGGCCGCTACCACCTGCGCATGGGTCGGACCACCCCTGGCACCGATGGCCTGGGCGAGACCTCACCCACCGACGCGCGGCCCGATCGTCGGGAACCGCTCAGTGACCAGAACGACCCCCTCGATCAGGTGGTGAAGGTGGCCCCCCGCGTACCAAGGCCCGTCGGGGAGCCGGTGAACGTGGACAATTACCAGTTCAGCGATGAAAGCGCCCCGCCGCCCGCCCGCCCCTTGGAAGCGCTGCCCCAGACCATCGCCACCAACCCCACCACCGCAGCACCCGGCGACACCCTGGCGGACCGGCCCCTGGTGTTCCCCGAGCAGCGCAACTACCACGTGAACTTCGCCACCGACGCGGTGCTCACCCAGGTGGACAACAGCTACAACGCCGCCTTCTACCAGCCCTTCACCGGCGCGCAGAACCTGAACCCGGGCCTCAGCGGCATGATCCAGATGGGGATCAGCGACCTCTTCGAGGACCACAAGATCATCGGCGGCTTCCGCCTGGCGCTCGACCTCAACAACAACGACTACTTCCTCACCTACATCAACCTCAAGCGCCGGTTGGACAAGCGCTTCACGGTGCAGCGCCAGACCCTGCAGGGTGTTTCCCGCTTCGGGGTGGTGAAGGTGCAGACCCATCTGGCCAACTACCAGGTGAGCTGGCCCTTCAGCGAGCTGGCCAGTGTGAGGGCCTCCCTCCTGTACCGCCACGACCGCTACGTGCTGCAGAGCACCGACCTGCTCAGCCTGCAGGAGCCCAACTTCTACGACCAGATGGCCGGTGGCAAGCTGGAGTACGTGTATGACAGTTCGGTGCCGCGCGGCCTCAACCTGTACACCGGCTGGAAGTTCAAGGTCTTCGGCGAGTACTACATCCAGCCGGACGAGGGCAACAGCGACATGCAGGTGCTCGGCCTGGATGCACGCCATTCGCTGCGCATCCATCGCGACCTGGTGCTGGTGAACCGCCTGGCCGGTGCCACCAGCCTGGGCAGCCGCCGCATCATCCACTTCCTGGGCGGGGTGGACAACTGGCTCTTTCCCCGGGTGGACAACAGCATCCCCATCGACTTCGAGCAGAACTACTTCTACCAGAGCAACGCCACGCCGATGCGGGGCTTCTACTTCAACGCGCGCAACGGCACTTCCTTCGGGGTGCTCAACACGGAGATCCGCTGGCCGATCTTCCGCTACCTCGTCAACCGGCCCATGCGGTCGGACTTCCTCCAGAACTTCCAGATCGTGGCCTTCGGCGATCTGGGCGTGGCATGGACCGGCCCCGATCCCTACAGCGAGGAGAACACCTTCAACCAGCAGGTGATCGACAGCAACCCGCTGCTCATCACCATCAAGAACCAACGGGAGCCCATCGTGGGCAGTTATGGCGCCGGCGTGCGCGCGCGGTTGCTCGGCTACTTCGTTCGTGCGGACTGGGGATGGGGCGTGGATGATGGCCGCGTGCTCGACCCCGTGTTCCACCTCTCCCTCAGCCTCGATATCTGAACCATGTCCGCCACGGCCGTCGGTCTGCTCCTGCTCATCGGCCTGCTGGCCGGCATGCTCAGCGGCTTCGTCGGCGTGGGCGGCGGCATCATCATGGTGCCCGCGCTCGTGTGGCTCATGGGCTATGGCCAGCATCAGGCCCAGGGCACGAGCCTGGCCGTGCTGGTGTTGCCCGTGGTGGCCATCGCCGCCTGGAACTACCACCGCCAGCACCCGCTCGACCTCCGTGCCGTGGGCCTCATCGCCGGCGCCTTCGTGCTGGGCGGATACCTCGGCAGCCGCATGGCGCTCAGCATCCCCGCTGATGCGGTCAAGCGTGTCTTCGGCCTGGTGATGCTGGTGGCCGCCCTCAAGCTCATCCTCGGCAAGTGATCGCACGCATCCGGAAGGAACTGGAGGCCCTGGGGGACCGGCCTGTGCAGTGGCGCAGGTGGATGCATCAGCACCCCGAGCTCTCCTTCCACGAGGAGGGCACCGCCGCCTTCGTCGCCTCTGTGCTGAAGGCCGAAGGCCTCATCGTGCGCGAAGGGCTCGCCCGCCATCCCGACCGGCCGGCCGGCACGGGCCTCATCGCCCTCGTCACCGGGTCCCGCTCCCCGTCCGAACGCTGCTTCGCGCTGCGCGCCGACATGGACGCCCTGCCGATCCCGGAGGTGGGCAAAGCCGGGTATTGTTCGCTCCATCCGGGCGTGATGCACGCCTGCGGGCATGACGCGCACACCGCCATGGTGCTCGCAGCGGGCCTCGCGTTGCACCGGATGCGTGAGGCCTGGAGCGGCACTGTGATGCTCGTGTTCCAGCCCGGCGAGGAGAAGGAGCCCGGCGGGGCCAGCCTCCTGGTGAAGGAAGGGGCCCTGACGGATCCGGCGCCAACGGGCATCCTGGGGCAACACGTCACCCCGGAACTGGCCTCGGGCAAGCTCGGTTTCCGCAGTGGTCCCTTCATGGCCGCCGCCGACGAGCTCTACCTCACCGTGCGCGGTCGTGGCGGGCATGCGGCCAAGCGCGCCGAGCTCGTGGACCCCATCCTCATCGCCGCCCGCCTGCTGCCTGTGCTCTACGAGGCGGCCGAACGCGCCAAGCCGGCCGGAGAGCCCATGGTGATGAGCTTCGGTCGCTTCCTCGCCCAGGGCGCCACCAACATCGTTCCGGACGAGGCGCGCCTGGACGGCACCCTGCGCACCTTCAACGAGGACCTGCGGGCCATGCTCCATGACCTGCTGCCGCGCGTGTGCGCAGGCGTGGCGAAGGACATGGGCGGAGAGGCGGAGCTGCGGATCGTGAAAGGCTCACCGGTGGTGAAGAACGATCCGGCGCTCACCGCCCGGATGCGTGCCGTGGCCGTGGACCTGGTGGGCGCCGGGAACGTGGTGGACATGGACATCCGCATGGGCGCCGAGGACTTCGC
>Ga0138256_10000066_pt1 | contig 129378 bp, 112 predicted proteins | sample KNB2016incub_MG_FD_105486 | JGI IMG/M metagenome (GOLD analysis project Ga0138256, IMG submission 105486) | Active sludge microbial communities from wastewater in Klosterneuburg, Austria - KNB2014incub_MG | ecosystem: Engineered > WWTP > Activated sludge > Unclassified | place: Austria... | reverse complement strand
TGCAAAACAAAAAGATGTTGTAAATTAGTAAAGAGCCACTCCAATAAATTAAAAAAGACTCCTCCCCTTACTGGCGAAAGTCTTCCGCAAGTAAAGAAGTATTATGAATTAGACATAAAAGAATTTAACTTTCTTAAAGACCTTAGGGAAGTGTTCTAATTTGTGATAGATGGTTTAAGGGTGAAGATTTGGTTCGTGAAGACACGAACCTGGGCGAGGGTTTGTGAAGACAAGAACCAGGGCGAGTACATAAAAAATATTTTATAAAAAAGTTCAGGCATTGATGATGGCTGATTTTTTTAAATACGATTTATCTGGACTATAAATAAACAGGCAAGTACCATTTTTAATTGTATTGATTATAGGTTTATACAATTTTTCAGGTAAAGCCGGACAGCCCCAACTACGGCCTATATAACCTTGCGCCCTTATTAATTTTTCATCAACATAATTGGCACCATGTATTACAATATCCCTGCGGTTGGCATTGTCATTAATTCCTTTTTCCAGGCCTTGCAATCTTAAAGAATACCCATGGCCACCCATATAAGTATCCATTGTTTGATAAAATCCCAGGCTGCTTTTATAGCTTTGTGGGCTATTGGAAAACTTATTAGCCATTAACTTTCCGGAATTTAACCCATGTGCTACATAAGTATTATACAACACTTCCACTTTATCCAGGTTTATTACAAACAATCTTTTTTTTGATGACGGTAAACTAAAATCTACTATGGTAATGATATTATCTTTTTGAAATCTTCCACTATTGTGCAGTTTATTAAATCCTTTTAAAGCATATTGAAAAGCATTTTTTGACAAACCTTTTACTGCAAGTTGCATACTATCGTATAATACTTCTGAAATATTGGCCAAATTTGTATGTGCGTTACTTGAAATATTTACACTTGAAGCTATAGTTTCTCTAATATATTTTTTACTTCCTGTTACTGTATTTGCAAAAACTAAAGGTAGGTTTAGCATGCAAGTGAAAATAATTACAAAAAAGATAACTGCCTTTTTAAAAGCATAGTTTTTCATATTTGATATTTAAAATACCTGGTAAGGATTAATTGTAAACTTTGCAAGTTGTTTGTTACAATATTACATAACGAGCTATACCAGGTTTTAGTGTCTATTTACAACGGTGTGCAAAGTTCGTAACTTAAATCTATTTGTAATGTTAAAAAGAAAGAAGCTATACAGAAAGTATTATTGTTTTTGTTCCGGGCTTTTAAAATCTTCATCATCAAACATTGATTTATGAAATAGATAATATTTACCATCCTTATTGTTACGCCAATAACGATGGCCCTGCAAATCATAATAATAACGGCCATCTACACTTCTTTTAGCCACTTTATCATTTACAATAATAACTTTTGGTATGGTTGAAACTACTTTACGTTTTTTTACAACAGTAGTTTCAGTGGTTTTAACAGATGTTGCCGGGTGGTTTTTTTTAGTGCAACTGCTAATTATAGTTGTAATAAAAAGTATGACGATATAAATTCTGTTCGTAAGCATATTGCTTGATTATAACAATAATTTTGCCACGATCTTGATTATAAGAATACTTTTTTGAAAGTTTTAAACAATCAAATAAACAATTTAAAAAAATATCATGCAGTTGTAGTATAAAACTTACAACAATTGTTTAGCGGCTTCAATATCTTTTTCAAATATTTTTACTTCAATTCCACTAATGGGATCCAACCCGATAGTGTTTTCATCATTTAAAAAAGCAGATATGCCTGCTTCTATCAATTTGTCTCTTAAAATGGTGGCTTCCATCAAATCTGAAAAGGTTATCAGCGTAATAGTCTTATCCTGTATCATGTTATTTTTATTATTTTAAATTACTATTTATTATTCATTTTTTTCACTGCTTCTATTGCCCACATCAGTTCATTTATAAATTTTTCAGCCCTTTTTTCTGCTGCTGCATCCGCAGGTATTCCATCTTCAGTAAAGGCAGTATCTACTTTAGGAACAGGAAAAAAAGAAGGAACTACCCATGCTCCTATTTTCCACAACGAAAAAAGCAGCGAAGTTATAACCTGGGTACCGCCAAATATTCCATCCGACACCATAGAAATGGCAATGGGTTTACGCTTCCACTCATCATATAATAGGTCGGTTATATTTTTTAAACTGGCAGGATAACCGCCATTATATTCTGGTGTTACAATTATAACCCCATCTGCACGTTTTATTGCATCGGCAAATTGTAACACTGCTTCATCCGGTTCTTTTTGAAAACGAAGCCTTTCTTCAAAAATCGGAAACTTATATACTAACAAATCAAGTATTTCCACATCGGCAATCTTGTTGCTGGAAATATATTTTTTAAAAAACAAAGCAACTCTATGACTTTTACGGCCTGTTCTTACACTTGCAGATATGATAACTAATTGTGGCATTGTAATTATAAGTGAAACTACCTGTTGGTGAAGTTAGTGCAAAAATGTTGCCTTTAAATGATTTATACTTTGAAGCTTATTACAACTTTTATTTTCTTCAAAAAAAAATTAACTTCACTAAAATAATTTCCATGAGAATTCTATTAACACTACTGCTACTACCTTTTTTTATTTCTTTACAAGCGCAGAATTTAAAATCGGGTGGTGTACTTAAGCCCGAACAAGCCATAATGGATATAAGACATTATACCATTGCTCTTGATGTAGATCCCAAAACAGAATCCATAAAAGGATATACCGAGATAACATTAAATTTATTACAATCTACTAACGGATTACTTTTCGATTTCTGGCATGGCCTTACCATCAGCAAAATTTGGGTAAATGGTAAAACAAAAAACTTTGTACATAGTACTGATGATCTTATAAAAATTGATTTACAGGAAAAAGCATTGGGAAAACAGGTTGTAAAGATTGCTTATGGCGGTAAACCGGCAGTTGCGGTAAGACCACCCTGGACCGGTGGTTTTCAATGGTCGAAAGACAGCAATGGTAACCCATGGATAGCCATTACCTGCCAGGGCGAAGGAGCTAAAATTTATTTTCCCTGCAAAGACCATCCCAGCGATGAACCCAATGAGGGAGCAGATATGATTATAACAGTACCAAAAGGATTGGTTGTGGCTGCTCCGGGATTATTGCAAAAAGTTACAACTAAAAAAAATAAATCTACCTATCACTGGAAAACAAATTATACCATAAGCAATTATTGCCTGGTATTTAATGTTGCTAAATATAAAGTTGTAAGCCGTATTTATACAACAGTTAATGGTAATAAAGTACCAATGGAATATTATGTGCTTGAAGAGAATGTTGACAAAGCCGAAAAACTGCTGGACCTTTTTGAACAATCCTGTCATATTCAGGAAAAATATTTTGGTGAATATCCCTGGGTAAAAGAACGCATTGCTGCATCAGAAACACCACACCTCGGTATGGAACATCAAACCAATATTGCTTACGGCAACAAATACAAATATCAAAAACTGGGTGATAAAGATTTTGACTGGCTACTACATCATGAATTTGGGCATGAGTGGTGGGCCAATAAAGTTACCAATCGTGATTGGGCACACATGTGGATACAAGAAGGTATATGTGTTTTTGGCGATGCTATGGCTACAAGAGACCTGGCTGGTGAAGCTGAATATTTAAAAAGAATGCAACAAACTGCCAGGAACATACAAAATAAATATCCGGTAGTTAAAGGCGACCAGGTGGATTCTGACAGTGCATACCAACCTGATATTTATGGAAAAGGCGCTTTCTTTATGCATACATTGAGATATGTAATGGGCGATGAAATATTTTTCCCCACATTAAAAAAACTTGCCACAGTGCCTGAATACACTTACGACAATACGGTAGTTACATCAGATGTGGAAAAACTTTTCACCGCTGCTTATGGAAAAAGCCTGCAGCAATTATTCAGGTTATATTTATATACAACAAATAAATTGGTAATTAGTGTTAAACAAACCGATGAAAATAAATTTACGATAAGATTGCAGAATATTGATATGACCTTACCCATGGATATAGTTACAGATGCCGGGCTTAATAGAATGATGATTAATAAAGAAGGGATAACAGTTACCAGCAATGCATATCCACAGGTTGACCCTTCAGTATTTTATTTTAAAAAAGTAATATTGGAATAACCGTAGTTGCTGGTATTTATTTTATTTCAATACCGTAACATCATTTTCTGATTTAGCTTTATTTATATATTTCATCAAACTGCTTTCCTGGTAACTGCTGGTTTTTTTGATATTTACAATACCTGTAAGGCCGGCGTAAGCTTTAGAACTGTTTGTTACAAAAATACCATCCAGTAACATTTCATCTTGCAAGGTTACCAGTTTTAGTACATTTAATTGCATTACATTTTTTGCCACTTTATTAGGATAATTGTTTTCAACCATGGATCCATCCTGGATGACTATTTTACCATCTTTTGCAGTTCTAATTTGTATTTTTTTAATACTGTAATACTGTTTATCATTTACTAAAAACCAGGTTTGAGAATAGCCAGCGTATTTGCCCTTTGTTTTATTGATGAAAATCTCATATTTAAGCGTTTCCCGGGTTGAATCGTTTTTAAGTGTACCTGTCCACAGGCCTGAAATATCCTGACAAAATACAGTAACGGGGCTGCATAGTATAACCAGGATGGTTATTAAATTTCTCATAAGGAGGGTTTTATTAGGGTTGCCCTAATAACGGAATAATTGCACCAATATTTTAAAATAGATTATCTATTTTTTGGGATTACATATTTAATTCAAAAAAGCAATGTTTTTGAAAAATAATTTTCAGTTGCAGATCCTACTAAAAAAAAGCCCTGACGAAGATTGTTGCCAGGGCTTATAATTTGTGTGCCCAGAACAGGATTCGAACCTGCACATCCTTGCGAACGCTGCCACCTGAAGGCAGTGCGTCTACCAATTTCGCCATCTGGGCAATTGATAAAACAAATTGGGAACGCAAATGTAAAAGCAAAAATGATTTTAAAAAAACTAAATATCCCTATTGCGCCAACCGGTAAGTAAAACACCAGCAATTACCAATATGGTACCGCTAATTTGTGTAACAGTTAAAGGTTCGCCAAGTATAAAATGTGCCTGAATAATTGTTGATACCGGACCAACACTACTAATAATGGCTACATTATTTGAGCCAATCTTTTTTAAACCATTTGATATTAAAAACGTTGGAATAACCGTTGCAATTATAGCCAGTAAAATACCATAATGTAGTAAAGTGGTTTCAAAATGATGTATTTGGTTACCAGTAATAAAATAATGTAAAATTACACCCACAGAAGCGGCTATCATGGCATAGGCAGTAAATTTTGTTGCACCAACCATAGGAATAAGTTTTCCACTTCCCACCAGGTACACTGAAAAAGTTAACGCACATAAAAAAACAAGAAAAGAACCTAATAAGAAATTAGAATTGTTAGCATCCAGTTTTAATTCGCCAAAAAAAGCAATACCAATACCAATGTAAGTTAGTGTTAATGCCAGCTTCTGCATCTTGCTAATTTGCTGTTTAAAAACAGCAGCATTAAGTAAAACAGCAAATGTTGGATATAAAAAAAGTATCAGCCGCTCAAGCCCTGCTGATATATATTGCAGCCCCATAAAATCGAAAAGACTGCTAAGGTAATAACCGGTAAGTCCCATAACTATTACTACAATCCATTGCTTTTTTGTAAATTTTATGTTAGAATCTTTACTGCTGTATAAAAAAGCGATAGCCAGGTAAAAAGGCAAAGCAAATACCATTCGTAAAGTTAGCAGGGTTATGGCATCTGTATTGGTTGCAGTAAATGCAAGTTTTACAAAAATGGCTTTTGAACTAAAGAGTATGACTCCAATAAAAGTAACCAAAAACCCAACCTTGTAATTTTTACTTACTGCATCATTCATCAAAATAATTTAACTCCACAACGATAAAATGATTTTAAACTTTCTGTTATATTAATAACAAAATTTCTCATATCAATTCACAACTTATTAAAAAGCTTTAACAATTATAAGTATCGAAATGGATAAAGTAATAAATTTAAACGCTTACATTAAAATCTCTCAATGCATCATTCAAACTTGTTTTTAGGTCGGTTGATGGTTTACGTTGCCCAATAATTAATGCACAACCAACACCATATTCACCCGCAGGAAATTTTTTGGTATAGCTACCTGGTATTACAACAGATCTGGCAGGAACAATTCCTTTCATTTCTTTTGGTATGTTACCACTTACATCAATAATTTTAGTTGATTGTGTTAATACAACATTGGCGCCAAGTACAGCTTCTTTTTCCACCCTCACTCCTTCTACAACTATGCAGCGGCTGCCAATAAAACATCCGTCTTCAATAATAACAGGACTGGCTTGCAAAGGTTCCAATACACCACCAATACCTACGCCACCACTCAGGTGTACAGCTTTGCCTATTTGTGCACAACTACCAACGGTTGCCCAGGTGTCAACCATAGTTCCTTCATCTACATAAGCGCCAATGTTTACATAGCTTGGCATCAATACCACGTTTTTTGCAAGATAAGCGCCATACCTTGCCACTGCATGTGGTACAGCTCTTACTCCCAGTGAAGCATAATCAGATTTTAATTTCATTTTATCATAAAACTCAAAAGGCGGTAACGTGTATGTTTCCATTTTTTGAATTGCAAAATACATGAGTATGGCTTGTTTCACCCATTCATTTACTTGCCAACCACCATCTTCAACAGGCGATGCGGTACGAAGCAATCCTTTATCTACCTGGGCTATTACCGCCCTAACAGCATCTGTATAAATTTCATCATTTAATAATTGACGGTTTTTCCATGCTGCCAGTATTTGTTCTTTTAATTCCATTAATTTAATTTTTGCAAACTTACATTGTTGTACCAAGAAAGAAAAAAGCATTTTAATTAATAACTTGCGTATTGTATGCAAAAGATATTGGTTATACAAACAGCATTTATAGGCGATGTAGTACTTGCCACAGCCCTGCTTGAAAAACTGTCAAAGTTTTTTCCGGATGCAGAAATTGATTTCCTTGTACGAAAAGGTAATGAAAGCCTTTTGCAAAACAATCCACATCTTAATGAAATACTTATTTGGAACAAAAAAGAACATAAAATTAAGAATCTGCTGAAGATGCTTTTTGTAATCAGAAAAAAGAAATACGATAAACTGATAAATACTCAACGGTTTTTTGCAACTGGATTTTTAACCGCTTTTTCTGGTGCTAAACAAACAATTGGTTTTAATAAAAACCCTCTAAGCTTTTTATTTACCAACAGTATAAAACACATCATCAGTAAAGAAACTGGCATTAAACATGAGGTTGAACGAAATAATGATTTGATAAGTTTTTTTACCGACGAAGTATTCACCAGGCCAAAATTATATCCCTCGGATAATGATATATTGGCCGTACAGGCATATAGTAAAGCAAACTATGTTACTATGACTCCGGGCAGCGTATGGTTTACTAAACAATTTCCTGTTGAAAAATGGATAGAACTGATACATAATTTCCCGGCAGGTTATAAAATATATTTATTGGGAGGAAAAGAAAACACTGTGGAATGTGAGGAAATAAAAAGAAGTGCTGCAAACGTGGATGTAGAAGTGCTTGCAGGTAAATTAACTTTTTTACAATCGGCAGCATTAATGAAAAACGCAAGTATGAATTATGTTAATGATTCGGCGCCACTGCATTTTGCATCAGCAGTTAATGCACCTGTTACAGCAATATACTGTTCTACAGTACCTGCATTTGGGTTTACACCCTTGTCTGATATTTCATTTATTATTGAAACAACAGAAAACCTTACCTGCCGTCCTTGTGGGCTTCATGGATACAATGCCTGCCCACAAAAACATTTTAAATGCGCTGTAACCATTGATACCAGCCGTTTATTGCAAACCCTTATCGAATCACAACAACATGTATAACTGGAAGAACGATATTGATGAATGCTTATTTACATTAAACAGGGGCGGCATTATACTTTATCCTACAGATACGGTTTGGGGAATTGGCTGCGATGCAACAAATGAAAATACTGTTTCCCGAATTTTCAGTTTAAAGAATAGGCCGGATGAAAAAAGCATGATTATATTACTGGCCGATGAAAAAGATATTCCCAAATATATATCACAGGCCAACCCTAAGATTTTTGATTATATAAAAGGCATTCATAAACCAACAACAGTTATTTACGAAGACGCCATGGGTTTGGCAAAAAATTTAATAAATAAAGATGGTAGTATTGCTATACGCATTGTAAAAGATGAATTTTGTAAAAAACTTATTAGCAGTTTTGGCAAACCTATCGTTTCTACTTCTGCAAACTTATCAGGGTACCCGGCTCCGGCTAATTTTAATGATATTGATATTGCCATCAAGATGGCTGTAGATTATGTTGTGCAATATCGCCAGGATGATTTAACTGAAGCTTTGCCATCTACCATTGTAAAATTAAATGCAGATGGATCAATCATTATTTTAAGGCCATAAAAAATGCCAAAGCAAAATGCTTTGGCAAAAAAAGATTCATCTTAACTTAATGATTTTATCGTTCTATCAAACAAACTACTTACAATGTAAACCCAAGCCCTATTTGGAAACTCTGGCTTTTCCATTTTTCCTGATTATCTAAATCATTTAAATTACTTAACCCGATTGCATAACGGCCATAAATATTTAAATGCCCTATGTTAACCTGTGCGCCGCCAAGCATACTAAAATCGCCTGCTTTAAATGCATCCCTCCCATTCTCCAGTAGTGTTCTGCTTTTGTTCATCAAAACACTAAACTGCGGGCCAGCCTGTAGCGTAATGAATTTTACCGGTTTGAAATTTAAGAGAATTGGAATGCTTAAATATTTAAGCTGTACTTTATCAACCTGGTTAAATTTATACACCTGGCTAAAGGTGCTGGAAGTATCTACATTTATTTGGTTAAATAACACTTCGGGCTGTATGGCAAATTTTTTTCCCAATCCCACCGAAAAAAAGCCGCCAAGATGATACCCGTATGTAAATTGTTCGCTAAATGATTTTCCGTCTATCTTGTTGATGTTGGCGCCAGCCTTTGCACCCAAATTGAATTTTTGTGCAGTTGCTGCACTTCCCATGATGCTGAAGATTGCCAGAATTAAGAGTTTTGTTTTCATAAATTATAATTTTTAGTTAGTAAGGATGCCCCAAGTTATATGCCAACGGCTAAATATTAGTTACAATCTTTTGTTAAGAGAACTCAAACAACAAATACTTTGTTAAAAGGTTTTAATAAAAAGTAACACCGGCTGTTAAAGAATAAATTGATGTCAGCCTATTTTCGTTTGTTGAAGGCAGATAGTAGTCGAGATATATTTGTGGTTGCAGATAAAATTTACCAACATAATACATCAGATTTGTTGAAAATGCTACTGATTGAATATTAAATCCTGTTGATATAGTTCCATTGCCAAAACGCCTCTTTACATAAGTTTGCACAATTGGCCTTCGGTTTACCAAACTGCTTGAATGTGATATATGCCAGTTTTGAAAGCCGGTATTTAAAAGAAGATAAGTACGAATTTGAAATGCATCTTTTTTACTTAGTACGCTATTAAAATTCCATTGATGGGATGCCGATAAAGACAATGACAAACTGTTCACTTTCGTTGTTATAGTATCTCGTATATGTACAACGGAGTTTAAAACCCAAAATGCGGTATCATAATATTCAATTTGTTTACCAAAAGAATAGCCCAAAGATAATCCCGGTTCAATAAAAGTTTTTTTAAAATTTACACTGGTATATATATCATTCTTAAAAGGATTCATTTGCAAACTGGTTGAGGCGCCTTCAAAATATCTTGTATACGAAATCCCTGCATCAAAGTTTTTATTTCTAAAGCTATATGATGGAGTTATGGCATACTGATACATTTTTAAATTTCCCTCATCTGTTGTAAAAGAGCTGTTAACAGAAATACTCAACCCACTTTTATGGTTATAACTCACTGTTGGCGTGTAATATATTTTATTGGTTTTTGCCTGTACTGCATTTAATGAGTTATTATTAAAACTAAAAATCCCATTGCTCATCATTACATTTATATCTATATAACTTCTATCTTTTTGCAGCAAAAGCTGTATAAATTCATCATTTTTAAACATCGAATCAAGCAAACGCATTTCTTCCTTACTAAATGTAAGTGAATCTGATTGTGCATGTACAGTTGTACAAAAAAACGATGCTATCAGCAATGATAATATTTTATACATATAGGTTGAGACAAATTATAGATTAGAAAAAATGAAATTAGTTTAACATCCATTATTAATCATTTCTTTGATACAAAATTCAGCTTTGTTTTTTAAATAATGAACATATTATGCTATTAATTAGCATGAATACCTTACCTTTGCGCCCATTATTTAAAAACTGAGAATTACATGACATGCTCAGTTGCTGTTGAACATTAGTTTTCATCTACCGGTGTACAAACCATTTTAACAATGTTTGTAAGCACCCAACAGGGTTAAAGTAAACCCAACCTATTGCAACAGCCCACAGCATGACAACGGTATTAATAGAACCGGATTACATGTGGCTATCGCAAAACAAATTTCAATGAATGCATTTGAGGCCTTAGGCCTGAACGAAAAATTGGTACAATCAGTTACCGAACTTGGATTTGAAAATCCAACAGAAATACAACAAAAAGCTATCCCTGTTTTATTATCGGGCACAACAGATTTTATTGGCCTGGCACAAACAGGTACCGGCAAAACCGCAGCTTTTGGTTTACCATTATTACAATTGATTGACGAAGACCAGCGCCATCCGCAGGCTTTAATCGTATGCCCAACCCGTGAACTGTGCCTGCAAATCACCAACGACCTGGACACATTTAAAAAACACAACCGAAAAATTATTACAGAAGCTGTATATGGTGGTGCATCAATCATGATGCAAATACGTAACCTTAAAAAAGGGGTTCATATTGTAATAGCAACACCCGGCCGCCTGATTGATCTGATTGAAAGAAAAGCCATCGACCTGCAAAAAGTTAAATATGTTGTATTAGATGAGGCCGATGAAATGTTGAACATGGGCTTTAGGGATGATATTGATTTTGTATTAAAAAATACCATCAACAGGGAAAGCACCTGGTTATTTAGCGCCACCATGCCGCCTGAGGTAAGGGCAATATCCCGTAATTATATGGATACCCCAAAAGAAGTAACCGTTGGTCGTAAAAATAGTGGTAATGTAAATATTGATCACCAGTTTTTTATTGTACAAGCACACCAGCGTTACGAAGCATTAAAGCGTTTGATAGATTTTAACCCCGGAATGTATGGAATAATATTTACCCGAACCAAAGCTGATGCTCATAATATTTCTGAAAAACTTTCAAAAGCAGGTTACGAAATTGAAGCATTGCATGGCGATCTTAGCCAGCAACAGCGTGATGCTGTAATGGGGCGGTTTCGCAGTAAACATTTACAATTATTAATTGCTACCGATGTAGCTGCAAGAGGTATTGATGTAGATGGTATAACGCATGTTATCAATTATGAGTTACCGGATGATATGGAAGTTTATACCCACCGTAGCGGACGTACAGGCCGTGCCGGTAAAACAGGTATTTGCTTATCCATTTGCCACAGCAGGGAATCTTACAAAATTCGTTCGCTGGAAAAAATGATCAATGCTAAATTTCATAAATTAGATGTACCCTCAGGAAAGGATGTTTGCCGAAAACAATTTTTTCATTTTATGGATAAACTGATGCAAGCCGATGTTAGCCAGGGCGATTATGAAACCTATATGCCCGACCTGGTTAAAAAATTTGCAGATGTAAGTAAAGAAGAAGTTTTACAAAGGGTTGCCGCTTTGGAATTCAGTCATTTTTTAAAGTATTACGAAAATGCCGAAGACCTCAACAGAAATGATAGCCGTGGTGAAAAAAGAATGGGAAACAGGAATGAAACAGTTATAAATGGCAGCCGTAAAGAACGTACAAACTTTAACCGGCGAGAAAGCGGGTATACAAGATTATTCATAAACCTGGGTACAAAAGATGGTTTTTATAAAGCCAGTTTTTTACAATTTATTTTAGATGAAAGCAACCTTAAAAAAGAAGTGCTGGGTAAAATTGATATGAGAGATATGAATAGTTGGGTGGAGATAGACCAGGATGCTGCAGGTAAAATGATAAATGCCATTGATGGCAAACGCTATAATAACCGAACGGTTCGTATGAATGAAGCCGACGGAGGTTTTAAAAGACCAAATGATGAACGTGACAGAAACGACAAAAGTGAAGGAAGGAAAAGGATTTATGCAACAAGAGAAAGAAAGTAATATTTAATTTTAAAGTTTTTACTTTTTGCCGGGAAAGCGGTTTGATGGAAATAAGAATTTCGAAACGTCAAACTGGCTTCCCGGTAAATTTTTTATACCAACTCAATAACTGTAATCTCTGGCAAAATACCCACCCTGCCGGGATAACCAATAAAACCATAGCCGGGGTTAACATAAAGTTTTTGTTTTCCTTCTTCATAAAGGCCATCCCATTGTTTGTACATGTATTGAACAGGGCTCCATCTAAAACCTGGTATATCTACCCCAAATTGCATCCCATGCGTATGGCCGCTCAGCATCAGGTCAACATCAGCATATTCAGGCCTAACCTGTGCATCCCAGTGGCTGGGGTCGTGGCTTAATAATATTTTAAATGGATAATTTTCTGTACCAGCATGTGCAAGATCCATACGCCCATGTTTAGGAAACCTGGCTTTGTTGCTCCAATTTTCAATACCCAGCAATGCAATCTTATCATCGCCTTTTTCTAAAACCACATGTTCATTCATCAATAAACGCCAGCCAATATCAGCATGTACTTTTTTTATTAGTTCTAAATTCTGATCTTTTGTAATACCATTATAAGGCCACTGCACATAATCTCCGTAATCGTGGTTGCCTAAAGTACTGTACACACCCATTGGCGCTTTTACCAGGCTAAAAACATCTTTGTAATTGTTCATTTCATCAGCCCGGTCGTTAACAATATCGCCAGTAAATAAAATGATATCAGCTTTTTCTTTCAGTATTTTCTCTACCCCATGAAGCACCGCTTTTTTATCGGTAAAACTACCACTGTGTATATCACTAATATGAATAATCTTTAACCCTTTAAATAAAACCGGTAAATTATCAAAAGCCAGTTTTACTCTTTTTACCTGGTAATTATATTTATTGCCAAACCCGTAAACAAAACTGCCAAACAATGTACCACCTGCCGCTAAGCCAAGCCAGCTAAGGAAAGTAGAACGGCTAATTCCATCGCTTGTCATATCATTTATTTCGGGGTTATTAAAAAATGCCTTTCCGGCAATCCATTGTAATCCCCGGCGTATGTCATCAACCAATAAAAAAACGATGGCTACTATTTTTGCCAAAAAGAGGCCAATTGCAATTGCAAATAAATAGGTGCGTACCTTTTTTCCCAAAAAAGTATGATCGGTAAAAACAAAAATTAAAAAACTAATAATTGCCAGCAATGAAAGTGCCCAGTAAATACCATAAATAATAGTACGTGTTTTGGGCGAAGTAGATTGGCTTACTGTTTTAATTGCCTGGAAAATGTACGTATCCATCAAAATTGCAATAACTATAATTATTAAGCCTCCAAGTGGTGTACGCATATAAATATTAAGTGTTTAATGCTTTTATGTTGGCGGTATTGGGTTGCAGATTACTCCAAAAAATAAATTCGTCTAATTGCTGGTTAATAGCCCGTAAGGTATTTGCATCAATTATTTTTCCATCTTTTGAAACCACTGTGTTTACAACCGATATGGGAAGTTTATTGGGGTGTACGGTTATCTTTAGATAATTCAATACATCTGCCAGGTGATCCATCCCTCGTAAATTGCCTGCCCTACCCGATGCCACGCCGGTAAGCAATGCTTTTTTATGAAACCACATTTCATGAGAACGGCTGTTATCGAAAAGCAATTTTAAAACACCCGGAAAACTGCCGTTATATTCTGGTGATATTATAATTAAATGTGAAGAAGGTATCAGCACTTCATTTTCAATTTTCTTAAAATTTTCATCATACTGCAACAGATTCAGGCCTTCTAATGATAGGATTTTGGTTTCAACACCTTTTAACCTAAGCAATTGCTGATATTGGTTGGAAATCTTAAAAGTATTGCTGTTTTTTCGGTTTGTACCCGATAGAATAGTAATCATAATTTCTTTGTGCTGTTGCTGTTTAATTTATCAATATTACAATTAAGATGCATTATTGTTGTCCATTTTTATGCCGAATGGTTAAATTTGCCAACCTGACAGATTAATAGTTAAAAAAATACTTTAACATGCAGCTTACATTTTATGGTCATTCTTGCATTGCTGTAGAAGTAAATAACAAGAAATTATTGTTCGATCCATACATTTCTGCCAATGAACTGGCAAAAGATATTGATATCAACAACATACAGGCAGATTATATCTTATTAAGTCATGCTCATTTAGATCATGTAGCAGATGCAGAAGTAATAGCAAAAAGAACAGGTGCCTGTATTATTGCCAATTATGAAATTGCAATGTGGTATGCAAACAAAGGCATAAAAAATTATCAACCCATGAATACCGGCGGAAAATGGAAATTTGATTTTGGAACGGTAAAATGTGTAAATGCTGTTCATTCTTCCTGTTTGCCCGATGGTAGCAATGGTGGTAACCCAATGGGTTTTATAATCATGAGTAATGAAATGAATTTTTATTATGCCGGCGATACGGCGCTAACCATGGATATGCAGTTAATACCCATATTTGCCAATATTGATTTTGCAGTTTTACCCATTGGCGATAATTTCACTATGGGTATAGATGATGCAGTGCAAGCTGCAAAAATGGTACAAACTAAGATGGTAATTGGAGTACATTACGATACCTTTGGCTTTATTAAAATTGATAAACAAAAAGCAAAAGAGTTGTTCAAAAAAAATGAACTGGAATTAAAACTTCCTGCTATTGGAGAAACATTAGAAATTACGGGTTTTTAATTGCAGTTAAAATATCGATCAAAGATACTTATGGCGAAAATAATAGGAGTAGCAAATCAAAAAGGCGGTGTAGGTAAAACAACTACTGCTATTAACCTGGCGGCCAGCCTGGCTGTGCTTGAGTTTAAAACATTACTGGTAGATGCAGATCCGCAAGCCAATAGTACTACTGGTACAGGGTTTGATTTGCATAATATAACCCAAAGCTTGTACGATTGTATGGTAAACAATGCTTCAGCTAAGGATATGATTCTTAAATCCGATATTCCTTTTCTGGATGTACTTCCGTCGCATATAGATTTAGTTGGTGCCGAAATTGAAATGATTAATTACCCTAACCGGGAAATGGTTTTAAAAAAAATACTTGAGCCGGTAAAAAACGACTATGATTTCATCATCATTGATTGCTCTCCATCACTTGGCTTAATTACTGTAAATGCTTTAACTGCATCCGATAGCGTGGTAGTTCCTGTACAAACCGAATTTTTTGCCTTAGAAGGGTTGGGTAAATTATTAAACACCATCAAAATTGTACAACATCGTTTAAATACCGATTTAAAGATTGAAGGCATTTTAATGACCATGTATGATGGGCGCCTACGCCTTTGCAACCAGGTGGTAAGCGAAGTACGCCGCCATTTTGATGATTTGGTTTTCAACAGCATCATACACCGTAATACCAGGTTAAGTGAAGCGCCCAGTTTTGGCAAACCGGTTATTTTATACGATTCTGATAGCAAAGGAGCCATTAACTATTTAAACCTTGCTAAAGAAATTCTGCAAAAAAATAATAAGACTAAAATAAAAGAAGAAGACCGGGTAATTAGCTAAACAGCACATCAGCTTTAAAAATATGAGTACGCCAAATAAAAAAGACGCATTAGGAAAAGGTATCCGCAGTTTATTACAAAATATTGATACCGACCTGAAACAAACTTCTGGCAATTTAAAACCCGAAGTTGTGGAACAGGCATCTGCATCAATACGAATAAAATTAGAGCAGATAGAAGTAAATCCAAAACAACCCCGCCATGATTTTGATGATGAAGCATTACAAGAGCTTGCTGCTTCTATTAAAATGCACGACATTATACAGCCGCTAACTGTAAGTAAACTTGCCAATGGTAAATACAGGCTTATAGCAGGTGAGCGCCGTTTTAGGGCTTCAAAAATTGCAGGTATAAAAGATGTGCCCGTTTATATTAGGCAGGCTAATGATACTGAACTTTTAGAACTTTCTCTTTTAGAAAACCTGCAACGTAAAGACCTTAATGCCATTGAAATTGCATTAAGTTATAAACGCCTGATGGATGAATTGGAATATACACAGGAACATGTGGCCGAACGAATGGGTAAAGAAAGGAGTACAGTAACCAACTATATTCGTTTATTAAAACTTCCACCAAACATACAAGTGGCAGTACGCACCGGTGTTATAAGTATGGGCCATGCAAGGGCATTGATAAATGTAGATGTGGTAGATAAACAATTATTTATTTTCAACGAAATAAAAAAACACAGCCTATCGGTAAGGCAAACAGAAGAACTTGTTAGAAAGCAATATATACCCTCTGTTAAAGTTGCTGTAAAACCTAGCTTGCCGGCCAATTTCAAAAGGATAGAAGATAATTTAGCTTCAAATTTTAATACAAGGGTAAAAATGAAACATGGCAAAAAAGGAAACGGCAGCATTTTGTTCGAATACTACTCTGTTGAGGAATTAAATGCGTTGCTCCAAAAGTTTAATATCAATGTAAGCTAATGTTCAGGTTTATTATTTCATTTGTTTTTATATTATCTTTTCTCATCGGCCAACATGCTGTTGCACAAAAAACAATTGCAAAAGACAGTACCATTAAAAAAAATACGGGTATTTTCTCCAGGTACGATTCTTCCAAAGCATATAACCCTCGTATTGCCACATATCGATCAGCCATCATTCCCGGCTGGGGGCAAGCCACCAATAAAAAATATTGGAAAATACCAATTGTGTATGCTGCCTTAGGTACAACTGCCTATATTTTTTTTAGAAATGTAAAACAGTTTAACGAATCAAAATCTGCTTATCTAAATGCCACTGATGGTAACCCATTAAATGATACACTTATTCCACAGCCTTACTATTCGGTAAAAGACCAACCAGAAAGAATACGAAATTTTCGTAACGAAGTACGGCAAAATGTTGACTATACAGTTTTATTTTTTATAGCCTTTTGGGGGCTTAATGTTGTGGATGCAACCGTAGATGCACACTTAAAAACTTTTGATGTAAGCGATGATTTAAGTTTACAAATAAAACCAGGTTACAGCCAGCTTGCCAACACCAATGGCATTAGTTTGGTATTACATATAGGCAAAAATTACAACCGCCGGTAACCAATAGTATTACTAGTATATTTGTTGTTAAAATCTCAATAAAAAAAATGAGTACTAAAAAAGATTTACCAGGTAATGTTGGTAAAACGTTGAAAATTGCAATGATAGGTTATGGAAAAATGGGCAAAGCCATTGAAGAAATGGCAATAGGGCGTGGCCATACCACAGAACTTAAAATAGATATAGATAATATTACACAGTTCACCAGTGAAAACCTGCGCCGTTGCGATGTTGCAATAGAATTTACAGGGCCACATAGTGCTAAAGAAAATATTTTAAAATGTATTGATGCCGGCATTCCGGTAGTGAGCGGAAGCACAGGTTGGCTGGCAAATTGGAACAATGTAGAAAACTATTGCAAAGAAAAAAACGGAAGCCTTTTATATGCAAGTAATTTTAGTGTAGGTGTAAATATCTTTTTTGAACTGAATAAAAAACTGGCACAACTCATGAAAAATTACGAAGATTATAATGTAAGTATGGAAGAGATACATCATACACAAAAAAAAGATGCACCCAGCGGCACCGCCATTACATTGGCCGAACAGATCCTTAAAGAAATTCCCCGTAAAACCAGTTGGGTAAATGTCAATTCTGATAACAAAGAATACCTGTCAATCATCAGCAAACGAGAAGACCCTGCACCTGGCACACACCTGATAAAATATAGCTCTGCAGTTGATGATATTGAAATCATACACACAGCACACAACAGGCAGGGTTTTGCTTTAGGTGCAGTTTTGGCGGCTGAATATATACATGATAAAAAGGGAATTTTTAAAATGAAAGATATACTTGGCTTATAATTAAAGAAAGTTATTGGGTATGAAACTTTTAAAAAAGTTATTATTTTTTGGAGCTCTTTTACTTGCAGGCAAAACTAATGCTCAAAATATTAATATCGATAGCCTGGAATTTATTATAAAATTTAATGCTGATAACAGTGAAAAGTTAAACGCCTATAAGGAACTTTCAATGGCATTAATTTATGTAGATTTTGATGATTGCCAGGCCAAAGCAAAAGCAGGAGCCGTTTTAGCCGAAAAATTAAAAGACAAAGATGCTTTAAGTCGTTTAAAATTAACAATGGGACTTTCCTGGTATTTTAAAGGCGTTTATGATAGTGCGGCAGTAAACTATTATAAAGCGCTAGATATTTCTAAAAATTTAAATAATCCACTAACAAAAGCTGCTATTTTAAATGAGCTGGGCAAATTGTATCGTAAAACAAAAGATTTGGATAGGGCTTTACAAATGTATAATGAAGCTTATGCTATTTATAAAAAACAGAACGATGAAACCGGCATGGGAACTATCTTAAATGAGTCTGGTGTTGTGTTTGAATATAAAGGAGATTATGCCGAAGCCATTAAAAGATATAAAGCCTCTTTAGAAATACGTAAAAAAATGAACGACCTGGTAGGCATTGGCTATAGTTATAATTTTTTGGGAGGTGTTTATACTTTACAAAAAAAATATGCCGAAGCAGAAACCAATTTATTAAAATCGCTGGAAATACGCAGGCAATTGAAAGATAGTTTTTCAATAGCACTAAGTCATAGCGATTTAGGTTATATGTACAAAATGCAGGGTAAATTTGAAAAAGCAACCGAACAATATAATCTAAGCAACAGTATTGCCATTAAAATGAATTTTGCCGACCTGCTGTTATCTAATTACAAAGTATTATCCGACATTGCTGAAAAGAATGGAAATTTTGCATTATCGCTTGCTTATAATAAAAAATATTCGGCCATTAAAGATTCGGTTTATACAGGCAATAAGATGAAAGAAATAGAACACCTGAATGTAAAATATCAAACAGAAAAAAAAGAACAACAATTACAATTACAAAAATTAGAAATAGGCAGGAAGAATTTTTTACTATGGGGAATTATCGGTTTTGTTATTTTATTGATTATTGCCAGTTTGGGTTTTTACCGTAAACGCCAGTTACAAAACAAAATGAATTTGCAAACCGAAGTAATGAAACAACAGGATATTGCCACCAAAGCTGTTATCAATGCCGAAGAAAACGAACGAAAACGTATTGCTGCAGATTTACACGATGGTGTAGGGCAAATGATGAGCGCTACAAAAATGAATTTATCGGCTTTTGAAAATGAAATAACTTTTAACAACAATGAACAAAAAATTGCTTTTGAAAAATTAATTAGCCTGGTAGACGAGAGTTGCAGGGAAATAAGAAGTGTAAGCCATCAAATGATGCCAAATGCTTTGTTAAAAAGCGGACTGGCAAGTGCTGTTAAAGAATTTATTGATAAGATAGATAACCGAATCATCAAAATAAATTTATTTACCGAAGGCTTACATGAAAGGTTAGATAGCAATACAGAAACCGTTTTATATCGTGTAATACAGGAATGTGTAAATAATGTAATAAAACATTCAGGAGCAAGTACGCTGGATATTTCTTTGATAAAAGATGCTGATGGCATTTCGGCAACGGTTGAAGACAATGGCAAAGGTTTTGACACAACCGACCAACAGAAATTTGAAGGCATAGGATTAAAAAACATCAGTTCAAGAATTGAATTTTTAAAAGGTACTGTTGATTTTGACAGTTCGCCGGGAAGAGGTACATTAGTAGCAGTTCATGTGCCACTCAATAATAAAGAGATTTTGTAGTTTTGCAATATGTCGTTTATTTAAAAATCCGAATGAAAAACAAAAAAATAATTTTAGGGATTGTTGATGACCACCAGTTAGTGATTGATGGTATTAAAGCGTTACTTCAGGGACATGATCAATTTGAAGTAGCAATTGAATGTACCCATTCGCCTGATATGATAGCATTGATAAAAAAAACTCCTATTGATATTTTACTTACGGATGTGATGATGCCGCAATTGAATGGTGCCGAACTTGCAAAAGCTGTTCATTTCCAGTTTCCTGAAATAAAAATATTGGCGCTTTCCATGAGCGGGCAGGGAAACCTGGTTAACCAGATGATTAATGATGCTGATATTGCTGGTTATGTTTTAAAAAACATAGGTAAACAGGAACTGATAAAAGCGTTGGATAAGATTTCATCGGGAGGTATCTATTTCAGTGATGAGGTATTGGAAGAAATGACCCGGGCCAGCGAAATGAAAAAAGAAAAAGAAGATGCCCATTTAACTACCCGTGAAATAGAAATTATACAGCTTATAGAAAAAGAGATGAGTAATAAGCAAATTGCAGAAACTTTATTTCTTAGTGAACGAACAATAGAAACCCACCGTAAAAATATATTTAGAAAAACCAATACCAGCAGTGTAATTGGATTGGTTAAATATGCGTATGAACATCATTTGATTTAACAAAAAAGGGTAACCCGGGGAATTTATTGCTCTGTTATTTTCAATTACCGATTTTTACTTTTTTAGGTTCTCCAGCATATCTGTCGTCATGGCTTCCATCGCAAACTCCTCTTTCCAACCCCAGTCTTTACGGGCAACAGAATCATCTATGCTTTTAGGCCAGCTATCTGCAATAGGCTGCCTGTAATCGGGTTGATAACTTATTGAGAAGCCAGGAATATGTTTTTTTATTTCGGCTGCAATTTCTTTTGGCGAAAAACTCATACCTGCAATATTGTACGATGTACGGATGGAAATTTTTGATGCATCAGCCTCCATCAGTTCAATGGTAGCCCTAATAGCATCGGGCATATACATCATAGGCAGGTAAGTATCTTCCTTTAAAAAACATTTATATTTTTTTTCTTCCAGCGCTTCATGAAAAATTTCCACAGCATAATCGGTTGTGCCACCACCTGGTTCACTTTTATAACTGATAAGCCCCGGATAGCGTATGCTTCGTACATCTACCTGGTAACGATGATTATAATAATTACACCAAAATTCGCCGGCATATTTACTAATACCATACACAGTTATAGGTTCTATAATAGTTTGTTGAGGACAATTATCTTTTGGCGATGTAGGTCCAAAAACAGCAATACTGCTTGGCCAAAAAACCTTATGCAAGTTTTCTTCTTTAGCTATATCAAGTACATTCAACAAGCTTTGCATATTAAGGTTCCAGGCCAGGCCAGGATTTTTTTCGCCGGTGGCAGAGAGAATGGCCGCCAATAAATAAATTTGTGTGATGCCCTGCCTGATTACCTGTACATGCAGCATTTCTTTGTTCATCACATCTAAACTTACATACGGGCCAGTACCTTTCAGCAATTCATTTTCTTCTCTTAAGTCCGAAGCAATTACATTGGCGTTGCCATATATTTTACGTAAAGCCATTGTAAGCTCCACTCCTATTTGGCCGCTGGCGCCTATTACTAATATTCGTTCTTTAGTCATTGCAGGATGTTTACTGAAATGCAAATGTAAAATTCAATATCGAATATTGTAACTTTGCAATATGGAAAAATATTTAGGTAACTTATTCAGCAATCAGCACTATAATAAAAACAATTTTTTCCTCATTGCCGGCCCTTGTGTAGTAGAGGATGAAGAAATGGTAATGGGTATTGCCGAAAAAGTTTCTGCTACCTGTAAAAAATTAGAGATACCATATATCTTTAAAGCTTCATACCGAAAAGCGAACCGTACATCTGCCAATTCTTTTACTGGTATTGGAGATGAAAATGCTTTAAAGTTGATTAAAAAAGTAGGCACTCAATTTTCAATTCCTACAACAACCGATATACATACAGCCCAGGAAGCCGCAATGGCGGCAGATTATGTAGATGTATTACAAATCCCTGCTTTTCTATGCAGGCAAACGGATTTACTAATAGCTGCTGCCAAAACCGGAAAGATTGTAAACGTAAAAAAAGGTCAGTTTCTCAGTGGTCCCTCTATGAAATTTGCAGTTGAAAAAATAAATAACGAAGGCAATGATAAAGTGGGGTTGATTGAAAGAGGCAATACTTTTGGCTACACCGACCTGGTGGTTGATTACCGAAATATTACCTGGATGAAAGAAATTAATGTGCCGGTGATTATGGATTGTACACATGCTTTACAACAACCCAATCAAACAGCCGGTGTTACCGGTGGCAACCCCAATCTTATTGAAACCATTGCTAAAGCAGCAATTGCAACAGGCGCCGATGGTTTATTTATAGAAACTCACCCAAATCCTGCCATAGCAAAAAGCGATGGCGCTAATATGTTAAGATTAGAATTACTTGAAGGGCTGCTTGAAAAGTTAGTAAAGATAAGGGCTGCTATTCTTTAATTATAAGTTTCGTTTTTTATTACCGCTTTCGTAATACCTGGTACCGGGCTGCTATTAATTTTGTAAAAAAAATTAATGACAGCAGTGCAATTAAATAAACTGATTAGCAATAGGCGTTCGGTTTTTCCTAAACTATTTATACCCGGTAAACCCGTAGCAAAAGAGATAATTGAACAGATATTAACGAATGCTACCTGGGCGCCTAATCACGGGCAAACAGAGCCCTGGCATTTTACAGTATTTAATGGAGATGGTTTGGAAAAATTAGCCCATTTTCAAAGTGAATTATACAAACAAAAAGCAGGAGATAATTTTAATTTAAGCAAATACGAAAAATTAAAAGCCAATCCATTACTTGCATCGCATATTATTTCCATTGGTATGAAACGAACCTTAACCAAAAACATACCCGAAATTGAAGACATAGAAGCAGTAGCCTGCGCTGTGCAAAACATATACTTATCGGTTAGCGCCTATCAACTGGGAGGATACTGGACAACAGGCGGTATCACCTACTACGAAGAAGCAAAATCATTTTTTGGCTTAAATGAAGCCGACAAGTTGCTTGGCTTTTTTTACATTGGCCATGTAGGCATTGCATCTGGTGCCGCTAAAAGAAGCCCGTTACAAGAAAAAGTAAAATGGGTAACCCTTTAAAGATAGCGCAAGGGATTGCGTCTTGCATTTAATATATATCTCTTAATATTCATCCAAAAAGCAATAAAAAAATAAATGATGATGGGTGAACCAAATGTCATAAACGACATATAAATAAAATATTTTCTGATAGTGGAAGTGGCGATGCCCATTTTTTCGCCAATGGCGGAGCATACGCCAAAAACATGCCACTCAATAAATTGTTTAAAGCGATTCATCATGCTAATTTAAACCAATCTCATCTTTATTCATAAAAAAAATACAAAGAACTGTGTATAAATAATTACAACCACAAGTTCATTAAAATAATTCTGCCATACTTTGGATTTATCATCATAAAAACAAAGGCTTTAAATAATGATGTAGTTTTCGTAAATTTGTAACTCGTTAATCAGCTAATAAATTTAACAGCCGGTTTGCCCATAAATCATTGGTTTTTTGAATAAAAATCAAAAAAATAACAAGCCTGTTGCCAAATACTTTAGGGATACCTCATTAGCAAATTAGCACATCAGCACATTAAAATAAATACCATGGCCTTCGACATTGACATGATTAAAAAGTTGTACAGCAACTTTAGCAGCCGTATTGCTGCTGCCCGTAAAGCAACTGGAAAACCGCTCACTTTAACCGAAAAGATTTTATATGCCCACCTTTGGCAGGGAGCGGCCACTACAGCCTTTGAAAGAGGAAAAGATTATGTGGAGTTTGCCCCCGACCGTGTAGCCATGCAGGATGCAACGGCTCAAATGGCGCTATTGCAATTTATGCAGGCAGGAAGATCAAAAGTTGCCGTGCCATCTACCGTACATTGCGATCACCTGATACAAGCCGAGGTTGGTGCAAATGCAGACTTAATAAAAGCTAAATCTCAAAATAAAGAAGTTTATGACTTTTTAGCTTCTGTGTCTAATAAATATGGAATCGGGTTTTGGAAACCCGGCGCAGGTATTATACACCAGGTAGTTTTAGAACAATATGCTTTTCCGGGAGGAATGATGATTGGTACCGACAGCCATACCGTAAATGCTGGCGGACTGGGCATTGTAGCTATTGGTGTTGGCGGCGCCGATGCTTGTGATGTGATGGCAGGATTGCCCTGGGAATTAAAATTTCCTAAACTGATTGGTGTAAAACTTACTGGTAAATTAAATGGCTGGACAGCTTCAAAAGATATCATCTTAAAAGTTGCTGGTATTCTTACAGTAAAAGGTGGTACCGGAGCAATATTAGAATATTTTGGCGATGGCGCTACCTCTTTGTCATGTACCGGCAAAGGCACCATTTGTAATATGGGTGCCGAGATTGGTGCAACTACTTCAATTTTTGGTTATGATAAAAAAATGGAAGAATATTTAAAAGGAACGGGAAGAGCTGAAATAGCCGAAGGAGCAAATGCCATTGCAGAACACCTTACCGGCGATGCAGAAGTTTATGTCAACCCTGAAAAATATTTTGACCAGGTGATAGAAATTAATTTAAGCGAACTGGAACCACATATCAACGGGCCATTTACACCAGATTTAGCCTGGCCAATTTCAAAATTTGCCGATGCAGTAAAAACCAATGGCTGGCCTGAAAAATTAGAAGTAGGTTTGATTGGTTCCTGCACCAACTCTTCTTACGAAGATATTACCCGTGCAGCATCAATAGCCAAACAGGCAACAGATAATGGAATAAAAGCAAATTCAGAATTTACCGTAACGCCAGGTTCAGAACAAGTGCGTTATACAGTTGCAAGAGATGGATACTTAGATATTTTTGAAAAAATGGGTGCTGTTGTACTGGCAAATGCCTGTGGGCCTTGTATTGGCCAATGGGCAAGACATACAAACGATCCTAACAAAAAGAATTCTATTGTTACTTCTTATAACCGAAACTTCTCTAAAAGAAACGATGGCAATCCTAATACACATGCATTTGTAGCATCGCCTGAATTAACAACAGCCCTGGCCATTGCCGGCTCTCTTTCTTTTAATCCACTAACCGATTATCTTACCAATGCCAAGGGCGAAAAATTTAAACTTCAGGAACCACTTGGTATTGAAATGCCTCAAAAAGGGTTTGCGGTGGAAGATGCAGGATTTCAGGCACCGGCTGAAGACGGAAGTAACGTAGAAGTAATAGTATCCCCAACTTCCGATCGCTTACAATTGCTTGAGCCCTTTAAAGCGTGGGAAGGCACCGATTTAAAAGGATTGAAATTGTTAATAAAAGCAAAAGGAAAATGTACCACCGACCACATTTCTATGGCCGGCCCATGGCTAAAATTCAGGGGGCATTTAGATAATATCAGCAATAATATGCTTATAGGCGCCATTAATTTTTTTAACGATAAAACAGATACAGTAAAAAATCAACTCACAGGAGAATATGGTACCGTTCCCGGTACACAAAGGGCTTATAAAGCTGCCGGCGTTGGTTCAATTGTAGTAGGTGATGAAAACTATGGCGAGGGTTCATCAAGAGAACATGCTGCTATGGAGCCCCGTTTTTTGGGAGTTCGTGCTGTGTTGGTAAAATCTTTTGCCCGTATTCACGAAACCAATTTAAAAAAACAAGGAATGCTGGGACTTACTTTTGCCGATAAGGAAGATTACAACAAAATTATGGAAGACGATAGTATAGATATCCTTGGATTAACAACTTTTGCTCCAGGCAAACAATTACAAATTGTGTTAAACCATGCCGATGGATCATCCGATACCATCAATGTAAATCATACATACAACAAGCAACAGATTGAATGGTTTAAGGCCGGTGCAGCCCTCAATATCATCCGTAAGCAACACGGAAACTAACAATAAACATCATAAACAAAATATACATTAATACCTGCCAATTAACTGGCGGGTATTTTTTTACAATCAGAAATGGTTGAGGGTTGGCGGATAATCGTTGGCGGTTGTAGGTTGGTAGCCGCCGTTGTTGGTCGCCTGACGCCATTGTTGGTCGCCGCCGTTGTTGGTCGCCTGACCAACAACAATCATCATAGTAAATTATTTGTTGCCCGAACCAATCGAGTGGAACATAAAATATAAAAGTACCGGGGCATTATTTTTTCCTCCAAACTGCCAGGTAAGCTATACACATTACAAAACATTATCCGTATATTACCTGCAGTTATTCAATTTCACTTTTCATCAAAATGATAAGTATGTATAAACAACTGCTGGCTGTATCTGTTTTAATAGCCTTATTTACAGCCCCCGTAAATGCACAAAAAAAACCTTACTCCTGAAGATTATGTAAAAAGAGCATTGGCGAATTGATATTTGAAGAATATTTAAAAGATAATAGAAAACTATTTCCTTAAAAAAATGAATACCATCGCTTGCAAATGCGCCTGTCCATTATTGAACATTAAACTATGAAGGAAATTAGCAACTATTTTAATAAATCATAAAGAAAGTAAATGAAACACCTTAGTATTTTCCTGGCTGTAATTTTATTGAGTCTTATTTCAAATGCTCAACCAAATAAGAAAGCCCTATTTGTAATCGTAGATGGTATCCCTGCTGATGTTGTTGAAAAAGTAAATACACCCAACCTTGATGCTATTGCCAAAGTTGGCGGATATACAAGGGCACATGTGGGTGGAGAGAAAGGAGGTTATTCAGAAACACCAACCATTTCCGCAGTAGGTTACAACAGTTTGTTAACCGGAACCTGGGTTAATAAACACAATGTATGGGATAATGATATTGCTGCTCCTAATTATAACTATTGGAGCATTTTTCGGTTTTTTAAAGAACAATATCCGGGCAGGAAAGCGGCGGTATTTTCCAGTTGGGAAGATAATAGAACAAAATTGGTGGGTGAAAACCTTGCTGCTACAGGCAACCTTAAACTGGATTATCATTTTGACGGACTGGAACTGGATACAGTGAATTATCCGCACGATAAGAAAAAAGATTTTATGCATCGAATTGATGAAGCAGTGGTGGATAATACGGAGAACTATATTAAGACAGAAGCGCCTGATCTTTCCTGGGTATATCTTGAATATACAGATGACATGGGGCATGCACATGGTGATAGTCCTGAATTTTATAAGGCAGTGGAAATGATGGATAACCAGATGGGCAGGTTATGGTCGGCTATACAATACCGTGAAAAAAAATATAAAGAAGACTGGGTAGTTTACATTACCACCGATCATGGCAGAACAGCAAATAATGGAAAGGGACATGGTGGTCAGTCGGACCGTGAACGCAATACCTGGATTGTTACCAATGCTAAAGGGTTGAATGGTTATTTTAAAACCGGCAACCCGGGCATTGTAGATATTATGCCTTCTATTGCAAAGCACCTCAATATTACTATACCCCGTGAAAGATTAATGGAAGTTGATGGAATTCCGCTGACCGGAAATATTTCGGCTAATTCTGCAAATGCTACTCTTCATGATGGAAAGATTCATGTTAAGTGGAAGGCAGTTGCAAAAGAAGGCAATGCAAAAATATGGTTGGCCACCACTAACCAATTTAAAAAAGGCGGCGAAGATGAATACAAGTTGGCAGCAACAGTACCGCTTGCAAAACAGGAAGCAGATATTGATATAAAGAATAATTCTTCATTCTTTTATAAAATTGTTATTGAAGCTCCTGGTAATATGATCAATTATTGGATAGTTGAAAAGAAAAAATAAAATTCACCAGCATTTTCAACTGTATAAACATTACGGTTAATGTATTTAATATTTCTTTTTCATAAACTGCTGCCTTTGTTGGTAGCTGCCATTGTTGGTCGCCTGACCAACAACCCCAAACTTTTTTTAGAACTAGACAGAAATAGTAACCACAAAAATATTCACTGTTTTGTGCATTACACCAAATTGCTTACTTTTGACGTTAGTAAATTAAATACCGGATGATTATTTCTTTTGGCAGTACTCACTAGCACAGAAATGCCGCATAACTCTGAGGGCAGGGTGCCCGTGCTTTACAAATTCATAACAAAGGCACAGATACGCCACACATATTGCCAAGACGCATATCTGCTCCAGTAGGAACATTGCCGGGCAAAAGGGCAAAATTTTTAAAAAATTTGATAAATAGTTTTTTAGCACTAATTTTGCACCCGAAATTATTTATAATAGTGTATAAAATATTGCTCTTGGCAAAATATGTTTATATCTCAGGCTTATCTGGTAAAATCATAAGTTTAAAGATTTTGAAATAACATTTGTTTAGTGTGCTTCTTTTATAACATTAGTAATTCAACCCGATGAAACATGAAGAAGGTTCTCACCTCAATTAGTTTAACTATTTTTTTCCTCAATTGTGCAAAGAGTCAGATTACTAAGCATAACTGGCTACTGGGTGGTAATATCAATTATTCATCAACCAATTTTAATAGCGAAAATTTTGGTGTCCCTCATAATTTAAATACACTTCAAATTAATCCTAATATAGGTTATTTTCCATTAGATAAATTTGCTACAGGAATTAAAATAGGTATTGAAAAAATAAATGTAAAAGAACCTGGTACTTCCGGTTATAACAGGTATACTAATTTAAATTTAGGTCCCTTCGTAAGGTATTACCTGCTTAAGCCTATTAATAACATCAATATCCTTACAGAAGGCGCTTATTTATACGGTTTTGAAAAGGGTAATTCAGAAAAAATTTCTAAATCAACTTTTCTAATTTCAGCCGGCCCGGTTGTATATTTTAATACAGTTGTTGGCATGGAGTTTCTGGTAAGCTATTCTACTCAAAAATTTTCTGGAATTAAAGGAAATAATAACACTATAAAATTTGGTATTGGGTTACAAGTGCATTTAGAAAAAGAAGAAGAATAATATTAAAAAACTTATTACTTATGAAAAAATTAATTTGCCTTTTTTTCTTGTTAATTTCAATCAAAGCGTTTACCCAAAATGTAATCATAGACTATCAAGCATGGAACCCCACCGGCACTACTTGCAGTTTATTTGTAAATCCAACTAATGTACCAGCGAGTGGCACGATAACAGGTTCAATTGAGCACCAGCGGCAAGTAGGAGAAACGGTATATAATACCACAGATAAATCACTTCAAATGCAAACCATATACCAGACTGTAGGCGGAGTACTTATGGGAGCAAGATATAGAATTGCTTATAATTTCAAAGCTAACTACAGTTATACCATATACATAACTGCTGCTGCTATCGAAAATACTGTTGGATATGGTACTGGGCCATATCTTAGGGTTGATGCGAACAATTATGCTGGTGGAGGAAGTATTGGATGCAATGGTCCCGAATCATTAATAGCTGGTATTGGGGGTAATCCATTTGCTGCTGCTGTTGTTGGTCGCTGCCGTTGTTGGTCGCCTGACCAACAACCCCATTTTTTTTAGAACGAGACAGAACTATCAACCACAAATACATTCAATGTTTTGTGCTTTAAACCAAATTACTTACTTTTGACGTTAGTAAATTAAATACCGGATGATTATTTCTTTTGGCAGTACCGAAACAAAGAACATTTGGAATGGGATTAGGATTAAGAAACTGCCCTTAGAAATTCAAAATATTGGCAGGAGAAAATTAAGGATGCTTAATAACTCCATAAACCTGGCTGATCTTAAAATACCTCCATCCAATCGTTTAGAGAAGCTTTCGGGTAAACTAAAGGCTTTTTATAGCATCAGGATAAATGATCAATGGCGGATTATTTTCAAATGGAATGAAGGTAACGCCGCTGAAGTTGAAATTATAGATTACCATTAAAATTTATTTTATGTCAAAGCTTAAAAATATCCATCCCGGAGAAATACTCCTTGAAGAATTTTTAATTCCAATGGGGATATCGGCTTATAAACTTTCAAAAGATACAGGTATCCCACAAACCCGGGTTTCTCAAATCATTAAAGGCAACCGCAGGATCACTGCAGATACTGCTGTGAGGTTCAGCAGGTATTTTGGTAACTCCGCAAAATTTTGGCTCGGCATACAGGATGACTATGATATAGAAGAATTAACCTTGAAATATCCTACATTAAATTCAATAAACCCGGTTGCTAAACATGTTGCCTAAGATTGGTATATTAACACAACATGAAATTTTACAGGTAAGTTAATAAAGGAATACCCTGGAAAGACTATGGCGAAATCCTTTTAACCGGTATAACATCATTTCCTAACAGGCGGAATGGACAATTAGAATATCAAAGAACCGGATCTTTTTAACCTGGTATCATTATCTCATATTGGAACTACTTATTGGTAACCAACAGTATGAAAAAAAAGATTGAAGTATCAGGTTTAAAAGTTTCAAGTTTGTTCCTGTTATTAAACTACACATTACTTATATTGATTGAACAGCCTGGGATTTACTAGCGGACATGCCTGAATTTCTCTGCCGTTATTGGTCGCCTCTGCCGTTGTTGGTTGCCGCTGCCGTTGTTGATCGCCTCTGTTGTTATTGGTCGCTGCCGTTGTTGGTCGCCTGACCAACAACAACCCATAATGAAGATTTTACAAAAGCCAAAATTAGTTTTACGGCTGATGTGGATTCTATCTCTACCAATAATGAACAATGAGACGGACATCTGAAAAGCGCCGATTTTTTTGATGCTGAAAAATACCCTCAGATAAAATTTAAGGCTACAAAAGCCGATACTATTGACAATGACGGTCCTTTTGAATTGAATGGAGATTTAACCATAAAAGAAATTACAAAAAATATAAAACTTTCGGTTGAGTTTGGTGGCGTAGTAAAAGATGCTTACGGAAATACAAAAGCAGGATTTACCATTAACAGTAAGATAAACCGTAAAGAATTTGAACTTACCTGGAGTGCATTAACAGAAGCTGGTGCTGTGGTAGTAAGTGATGATGTACGTATCATAGCAGAGATTCAATTGATAGAAAAAGCATAAGGTGCTACATTGCACACCTGTGAAAAACAACATTCCCCCAATAAAAAAAGTGAAACTCAAATGGGCTTCGCTTTTTTTATTTACGCAGTATTCACTTTACATCAAACCAAACTTTCTTGTTATCATTCCAGTCGCCGTTATAATTAATGGTAAGTTCTTCACCATTTTCAATTATCCTAACAGTTTTCACCAGTATGGTATCGTCTTCAAAATCCATAAAATATTCGCAATTGCTTTTATAACTATGATTATAAATAGGAATAAGTCCCAGTGCCATACAACACCTGTCTTTATTTTTACCCCATTCAAAGATGTAATCGTGAAGTAAGGTTTTATCAAGATGATCCCTGTCTGTTGCCGGCATATTGATGACAGGAGCTATTTCAATAACCGTATTTGCAGGAATCCGTTCATGTGTAAATACACCTCTCCCCTTTTGTTCTGTTTTATCAATAAATAAATAAGGTTTCAGCATAACATTTAATTAATATTATTTGATTTAAATTGCGAAACTATAATTCTGCAATTTAACAACAAAGTACCGATGCCAACAGAGCTGGAAGAAATATCAATACAGCAACAGTTTGAAGAAGTAATTGCTTCTGAAGATAAACTGGTTATTCAAAATTTTTTGAACGACCAGAACATCAGCGATGTGGCCGATCTTATTTATGAAAAAGAGGTTTACGAAACACAGATCATTTCATTGTTATCCATTCACCGGGCATCCAGTGTATTTAAGATTCTTGAGTTATCGGTACAAAAAAGAATAATAAAGAATTTACCATCCATTAAAACTACTGAATTACTGAATGAGTTGCCTGTGGATGACCGGGTAGCATTTTTGGAAGAGTTACCTACCAGCATTGTACGAGACCTGATAAAGACTTTAGACCCCGATGAACGAAGGGATACATTGAAATCACTGGGCTATCCTGAAAATAGTATGGGTCGTATTATGACACCTGACTATGTATATGTTTATGAAGAAAATACCGTAACCGAAGTTTTTGAGACCATACGTAAACATGCAAGGGGCAGCGAAACCATTGATGTAATTTATGTGATAAATGAAAAAGGTGAATTACAGGACCACATCAGGATAAGAGATTTTATTTTAGCCGAGCCACAAACCAAGGTTAACGAAATTATGGATGGCCGTTTTATTTCATTAAATGTTCACGACGACCAGGAAAGCGCCAGCGAAGTATTTAAAATGAATAACCGTGTAGCATTACCGGTTATTGATGATAATAATATTTTATTGGGCATTGTTACTATTGATGATATACTTTGGGTAGCCGAAGAAGAATTTAGCGAAGACATACAAAAGATTGGTGGTACCGAAGCATTGGACGAACCTTATTTAGATATGCCATTTTGGAAACTGATTGGTAAAAGAGCGCCCTGGCTGGTAATACTTTTTGCCGGTGAATTGCTAACCGCCAGTGCGATGAGTTTTTTTGAAGATGAAATAAAAAAAGTATTGGTGTTAAATATGCTGGTACCACTTATTATTTCAAGTGGCGGAAATTCCGGTAGCCAGGCATCTACCTTAATAATACAAGCCATGGCCAAAGCCGAAATAACCATTGCCGACTGGTTCGCTATATTTAAAAGAGAATTAAAAAGTGGTCTTGTTTTAGGAGGTATTTTAGGTTCGGTAGGTTTTATAAGAACTTATATGTGGAGTTATATTGAACCACATTTATATGGCACACACACTTTACTGTTAGCAATGGTTACGGCGTTTTCGGTATTAGGTGTTGTATTATGGGGCACATTGGCAGGTTCAATGCTTCCTATATTTTTAAAACGCATGAAATTCGATCCAGCCACTTCATCCGCTCCCTTTGTTGCCACGTTAGTTGATGTAACTGGTATCATCATTTATTTTTCTGTAGCATATCTTTTTTTATCAGGTGTGTTATTATAACCGCTTGAGGTTAGTTGAAAATATTTTTTTTTAACAACACGATATATTCAAAAAAAGATGCCGAAAATAACAACAAATATTTCAAAGATTCCCATAACTGGCGTTTTTTACACTCCCTTTTCTGCCAGGCGATTCAGTCTTATAACAATTTTCTAATCAGTAGTTGTTAGTATAGCTTAAATGCTTTTTCATGTGCCTGTTTAATTTGGTCAGCAAGTGATTTAGGTTTAATTACTTTCATGTTGTCGCCAAAAGACAACAATTCCATTAACAAGTCATGTGACAAGAAAAGTCTTAGTTTGATTTTAGTTTCTTCGTCATTGTCCACCAAAACCTGTTGAGTGTGGTGTAATGGCAATGTCTTGATGTATTTACCTTGCAATGGGTCAAAAGATAGAATAATGTCTTTGGGATCTTCGACATTTGGGCTTATAATACCAAAGCAATAGCGGTAAGTTTGTTCAATATTGTAATTGTCGGGATATTGATAATGTTGTGTTGTGATTTCAAGATTTGTCAGGCGGTCAAGAGCAAAACTTTTAATGTTATTGTCCTTACTATCTTTAGCCATGATATACCACCTGCTCTTAAACTCCTTTAAAGCATAAGGTTTTACTAATCGTTGGCTTGTTTCTTCTTCCCAAAATTTCTGATAGGTGAATTTTATTTGAAGTCTGTTTTTGATTGCATGAAGCAAGGCATATAAATTTTCTGTTCCCTGCGGCCTTCGTTTTTCTAAATGAACGAAAGGCTGAAGGTCTTGCGCCAGGTTCAGGGAGTTGAAAATATCAAAGGCTTCCATCATTCGTTGGAAATTCATATTTTCTGTTTTGTCTTGGCTAATAAAATAACCCTTGTTGGATTTTGAATATTCAATATCAATTCCAAAAACATTTCTGACTTCCTTTATATCCCTTTGAAGCGTTCGTTTAGAAAAACCAATATTCAACGTGTCGTCCTGCATTTGCAGAAAATCAAATTGATTTTCAATATAGGATTGTAATTCCTCAAAAGTTGAGTAAGGTTTTACTTTTAGCTTTTTTAGAATAAGTAAGTATCGGGATATGTAGCCTCGTTTTGACACTATTTAATAAGCTCTAATATTTGATTTGCATGATTATTGCTATTCCCAATGAATGGTCTTGTAGTTACAATAATCTTGGTGTTTTTATATTTTTCATAAGATTGTATAATACTGTTAGCTTCTTTCGAAACTGTAAGAACATTTGTTTTCAACCTTTCTCTGAATGGTTGCCACCATGAATTATTTGTCAAAACAATACAAAACTTTGGGTTTATTTCTTCAATTTCTTTCCTCACTAATTCAATTGAAAGTTTTTCTTGCCAAAAGCATTCTTCATCGCTTGGATTTCTATTTTCTTCGGGAGCAATTTTGTAAAGATTAGACCAAACCATCTTTTTTGACCATTCCCAACTGTTTTCATCAAGCTCATAATACCTACAAATCAGCTTGTAAGTTACATTCCAGAAAAACGATCTATATGTTGAATAGTCCTTTGGAGGATAGAATTCTCTCTCGGATTGAGAAGTTATATACTTACTGTAATTACCCTTGCTCCAGTAAACATTTACCCAATCTAATGGAGAATGATCTTTTTCGATGTAATAATCATTTGAATTTTCAATTGCGATTTTTAATAACTTTTGTTGTTGAATATCTTCAGAAACATTAAAGACAGGCTCCCAACCATTAACAGCTTGCCCATAAATAAGAAAATCAGGAGTATCTTTCTTAGGTGCTCCTAATGATGGATAAAATACCGCATACTTTCTATCTATATTGGCTTTTCTATTAAATTCAATTATGTTCCTAAGAAATATTTCTTCGTAGGAATCTGACAAGTAGTTATAATTTTTTTGTCTCAAAGTTTAAATATGTTTTATACAATCCATTAATTTAGTAATTGCAATTTCCCTTCTTTCTCCTTTTATTATAGGAGTGTAAAATGGTTCACTACCTAAAATTGTTCTTTCCTCATCAATAACAGTAAACATTAGTGAAAATAAGAGCGAAAATATTTTGTCATTAAGTAATCGCTCTGATTCAAGATTTCTGTTAGTACGCATTTCTTCCATATCAAGAATGGTTCGCTTATTTTCAAGTTGCTTTGAACGAACGGCAACTTTCTTCTCGGCAATCTCAATCTGTTCCTTAGATTTATCGAAAATCATCTTTTCAATAGTAAGTTTTACTTTCTTGATTTCAAGACGTTTCTTTTGAATCTCAACTTTCTTTTCAGCTAGCTCAAGTTGTTCCTTTTCAGTTATCTTGTTTGTTACTGTTGGTTCTTGTTTTATAATCATCGCAGATAAATTTTGAAGTTTATACTGCAAAGATGTTTGTTTGAAGCGCCAAAGTATGTCGCTTTAAATAAATCTTTTTAAATAAATTTAATAACTGATAATTGAGTCAAAATTCTTTTTGCAATACACAATACGAACTCAAGTAGTGTGTAGTACATTTTATTCGTTTTTCCCTTCGCCTTTGCTGTTCTCTTTCAAATTTAATACAATTAACTATTCTAACGCCACCCACCTTGTCTCCCTACAAGCGGGAGTTTAAAGAGACAAGACAGCAGCGCTCAGGGGTTTGAAAGTTGGTTTACCAACGAATTAAGAAAACCTACAGATGCGAAAGGATTACATATAACTATTCCATTGCCGCAGAAACTCCTTGTTTTTCACCATATTTCATTTTCTTAAGTCTTGCTTTTTCGTTTTTATAGGTTATTAAAAACAAGTTATCAAAATCATTATCAGGTATATCGCCGTAAGGATAATCATTCACTCCTAATTTTCTAATAATTTGTGGTATGGTATTGCTATGTGCTATTATTAAAATCGTTTTTCCAAAATCGTTATTTTGCATAATTGTATTTATTAAGTTGTCGCACAAAGTATCGGCCAGGTAATGCACTGTATCAATCTTTAATTGAATGCGCAGGCTGTCGCCGGTATTTTGTGTACGCCGGGTGTTACTCACATAAATCTTTTCAATGCCTGCATGTTGCAGTTTACGCATCAGATCGCCTGCCCGTTTGTTACCGGCAGCAGTTAACAACGGATCCCTGCCTGCTTCTTTTTCGGCATGGCGTACAATATATATTTTAGTTGCCGGTTTTTCCTGTTGTGCAAAAGTGGTAACTGCACTTATCATACTCAACAAAAAAATTGCTGCATATTTCATACATAATAATTTAGTAACCCTAATTTAAGTTAATAACGTCAAAATAACCGCTATTCACTGTTTAATATGATAAATTGATTACATTTTTGCTAAATTGCGGCGATATAATTGCCCTTTGTATCAATGCAATTGTTTTATAAATAAAATTGTAAAAAATAAACTCAACGCTATATGTGTGGAATTGTAGGTTACACCGGCCAAAAAGAAGCTTATCCCATTGTGATAACAGGTTTAAAAAGATTAGAATACCGGGGGTACGACAGCACCGGAGTAGCATTGCTTAACAGCGGATTAAAAGTGTACAAAAAGAAAGGTCGTGTGGCAGAACTTGAAGAAGCTGTTATTGGAAAAGACCTGCATTCCAATACAGGTATTGGCCATACCCGGTGGGCAACCCATGGCGAACCAAGTGATATAAATGCACATCCGCATACTTCTTCAAGCGGTAAATTAGCAATGATACATAACGGTATCATTGAAAATTATGCCCAGTTAAAAAGCGAACTCATTAAAAAAGGGTATCACTTTTCCAGCGAAACAGATACGGAAGTATTATTAAATTTTATTGAAGATATCCAAAAAAATAATGAATGCGATTTGGAAGAAGCCGTAAGGGTGGCATTAAAAAGAGTAACAGGTGCTTATGTAATTCTGTTGTTGGATGCTGATCATCCTGATACAATTATTGCAGCAAGAAAAGGAAGCCCATTAGTTATTGGCGTAGGTAAGGGCGAACACTTTTTGGGTTCGGATGCATCGCCAATGCTGGAGTATACAAAAGAAGTTGTTTATGTAAACGATTATGAACTGGCTATAGTAAAACCCGATGAACTTATTTTAAAAAACCTGGGCAACGAAAAACTAACACCTTTTGTTACCAAACTTGATATGGAACTTGCTGCTATTGAAAAAGGCGGTTACGATCATTTCATGCTAAAAGAAATTTTTGAACAGCCAAGCACCATTCACGATTGTTTACGTGGGCGCTTAGATGCAACCGCTGGCACCATCACCATGAGTGGCATTCAAAACAATATAGAACATTTTAAAAATGCACAACGGATAATCATGGTGGCCTGTGGCACAAGCTGGCATGCTGCTTTGCTGGCCGAATATATTATTGAAGAACTTTGCCGCATTCCGGTTGAAGTTGAGTATGCATCCGAATTCAGGTACCGCAATCCTGTTATTAATAAAGGCGATATTATTATTGCCATTTCGCAAAGTGGCGAAACCGCCGATACCCTTGTAGCCATTGAAAAGGCTAAAGAAAATGGCGCTATTATTTTTGGCGTAGTAAACGTAGTTGGTTCTTCTATTGCCCGTATTAGTGATGGAGGCGCCTACACACATGCCGGCCCCGAAATAGGTGTAGCTTCAACTAAAGCATTTACTGGCCAGTTGGCTGTTTTGTGTATGATGGCATTAAAAATTGCCAAAGAAAAAGGTACCATCAGCAATGAACGGTACAGCAATTTATTATTTGAATTGGATGCTGTACCCGAAAAAGTGGAAGCCATTTTAAAAAATGCCCAGGCACTAAAAGCAATTGCCTTAAAATATAAATCGGCTTCTGATGCATTGTTTTTGGGTAGAGGTTATAACTTTCCTATTGCTTTAGAAGGTGCATTAAAATTAAAGGAAATCTCTTATATACATGCCGAAGGTTACCCTGCCGCCGAAATGAAACATGGACCCATTGCATTGGTAGATGATAAATTGCCAGTGATATTTATTGCTACAAAAGATTCGTACCACGAAAAGATTGTTAGCAACATACAGGAGATTAAAGCACGAAAAGGGAAAGTGATTGCAGTAGTTACCGAAGGCGATGAAATTATTCCCGGCCTGGCAGATGATATATTTTATGTACCCATTGCCGATGAAATTATTGCACCCATGTTAAGTACTATTCCCATGCAACTATTGAGTTATTATGTGGGAATTGCCAAAGGAGTAGATGTAGATAAACCAAGAAACCTGGCAAAAAGTGTTACAGTAGAGTAAAAGGATATGTATGTATTTAAGGTTTTACAATTTCAGATGTTAACCTCAAAAGTTTTTTACTTTTTTTGCCTACAATTTTTTAAATTGTACTATCTAAATAACTGCTATTGAAAATATTCTTCATCTTATTAGTTTTTCCTTTTATTGCAAATGCTCAACTATGCAGATACAATGAAAGAATATTTACCAGTTACGATAAAACAGCCAATGTTATTTATGGTAATGCACCAGCTCTTAACTCACCATATATTTTAGAAAACAATACTACAAACCAAAACCTACAACTTGATATTTTTGAGCCATCAGCCGATACTGCTCAAAAAAGAGCGCTTATTATTTTTGCACACTCCGGCGGTTTTTTTAATGGCACAAAAGATAACCAGGACATGCAGGCGCTTTGTGATTCATTTAGCAAACGTGGTTATGTTACTGCATCGCTTAATTATCGTTTAGGATTTAATCCACTCAGTAGTAATGCGTCTGAACGTGCCGTTTGGCGTGGCATACAAGATGCAAGTGCTGCCGTAAGGTTTTTTAAACACAATGCCACCCTTTACCGAATTGACACAACAAATATTTTTTTGTGGGGAAGCAGTGCCGGGGCATTTATGGCGTTAGGCCTTGCCTATGTTGATGATGCTGAAAGACCAGCCAGTACTTTCGCTGCATTCCTCAGGCCCAATCTTGGTTGCAAAGATTGCACAGGTAACAACTATACCAACACATCTTTGGTAACCGGTATTATTTCTTGCTGGGGCGCTACAAAAGATACTGCCTGGATACAAAACAATAACAACATACCTGTTCAACTTTTTCATGGCACTGCCGATGGTACTGTACCTTATACCGAAGGTTACCCTTTTGGCCTTTCCACAATAACTTATGTAAGGGGTTCGCAGGAAATAGATGAACAACTTAACCGTACATCTATTTACCATGAGTTTTATGCTGAGCAAGGGCTTGACCATGAATATTGGGGTACCAGCAACGGAACTTTTATACCCGGTGGGCCAACTGTTTACTGGCTTGATATAATCACCAAAGCAAAAAATTTCATGCTTGGCAGATTGGTTTCTCCGCCTGCTTGTGGTGTGGTGCCAATAACACTTACAAACTTTTATGGTAAATTGATAAACGACACTGTAAACCTATACTGGAACACAGCTTTAGAATTAAATGTAAAAAACATCATTGTAGAAAAAAGTTCCGATGCGGTAAACTTTAACCAACAATTTACTACTTCACCAAAAGGAATTAACGGTACTGGCGCTGCTTATTCAACCATTGACGTAAACCCATATTCAGGCATAAATTATTATCGATTAAAAATAGTTGACCTGGATGGCACATACAGTTATTCAGATGTGATAAGAATAAATACGCCTGTAAAAGATATGCTTCTCATCACACAAACATATCCTAACCCGGTGCATGATTTTATTAATATTGAATTGCAATCTGGCAAAAACCAGCAAATCGCAATTTCTGTTTTTGATTTCACTGGTAAACAAATCTTAACTAAAACAATTCAACTAAAAAAAGGTATCAACATCACAAACATCCCTATGCAACAGGTTGCAACAGGTATCTTTATGGTGCAGGTTAGCAATAAACAAGATGGTTATTCTGCTACATTAAAAATTATAAAACAATAAGTTTCTACCGTACAAAAAAAGGTTCAAACTCATCCATCCATTTTAAATCAAAATTTAAATCTGCCAGGTAACAAGTTTTAAAGTACCTGATAAAATCATGTCAATAATGTTTTTTGTTAATTATATCCTATATAATATCAACATCCATAACTTAACTCCTGTATTAAAAACACAATACAGCCTTTCTCATTTGCCGGTATATGCTTAACTTGAGGTATATTAAAACAATCACTCATAAACAATTTCAGGTAATAGATCTGCTGTATTACACCTACACCAGTTACCATTTTAATTTATGAACATAATAAAAAAACATCCGGTAAATAATCTTGGATATAATTTTATAGATAAAAAATATATTCCTGCAGGTAAAGATGAATATCACTTGCGTAACCAGCATAATAAAAATGGTATTGAATACCGAAAATTATCGGCACACGATATTGAAGCGCTTATCAAAAACCGAAACACATCTGATGACTGGAACAAAATATTTGTTTCGGAAAAATTTAATGCAGAGTTGGTTCGTAACTGCAAGTTTCATGGACTTGTTCGTATTGGTAAACTAGAGCCTTATTACCTGGAGTTTCATAACCTGCGAATGCCGGTTGGTTTGTACAACAGTACCATCATCAGTAGCGATATTGGCAGTAATGTATGTATTGATAATGTAACTTATTTAAGTCATTATATTATTGGCAACGAAGTGATGATTGCTAATGTGAATGAACTGGCTACTACCGATATTGCTAAATTTGGTAACGGCATCTTAAAAGATGGTGAAGATGAAAAAACAAGGGTTTGGATAGAGTTATGTAATGAAGCCGGAGGCAGAAATGTGATACCTTTTAATGGAATGTTAGCAGGCGATGCCTGGCTATGGAGTAAGTACCGGGATGATGAAGAACTAATGAATAAGTTTAAAGAATTTACAGACAACCGTTATGGAAAACAGCGTGGCTATTATGGAAAAATTGGAGACCGGACGGTTATTAAAAACTGTAAAATTATAAAAGATGTTTGGGTTGGTAGTGATGCATATTTTAAAGGTGCTAACAAATTAAAGAATATAACAGTTAACAGTGATGAAAACCGCACTTCACAAATTGGAGAAGGTTGCGAACTGGTGAATGGCATAGTTGGTTATGGCTGCCGTGTTTTTTATGGTGTAAAAGCGGTACGTTTTGTTTTGTCGTCACATTCGCAATTAAAATATGGCGCAAGGCTTATTAATTCATTCCTGGGTAATAATTCTACCATATCCTGCTGCGAAGTGTTGAACTCTTTAATTTTTCCTGCACACGAACAGCATCACAACAATTCGTTTTTATGTGCCGCTGTGGTTATGGGGCAAAGCAATATGGCTGCCGGTGCAACTATTGGCAGTAATCATAACAGCCGGGCAGCAGATGGCGAAATTGTTGCCGGCCGTGGTTTTTGGCCCGGGCTTTGTGTTAGCTTAAAACATAATTCAAAATTTGCTTCATTCACCATTATTGCCAAAGGCGATTTTCCGGCCGAAATACATATACCTATCCCATTTTGTTTGGTTAGCAACGATGTATCAAACAACAAACTGGTAGTTATACCGGGCTATTGGTTCATGTATAATATGTATGCACTTGCTCGCAATGAATGGAAATATATTGCCCGAGACAGGCGTACAGAAAAAATTCAACGCATTGAATTTGATTACCTGGCGCCCGATACTGTAAACGAACTGTTTGATGCCCTAAAAATTTTAGAGAAACTAAAATGTGATGCTAATGGAACCGCCATAGTTGATAATTGGGAAAACCTGAACCGTAAAACCGAACTTCATAAAGTACCACAGGCTATTTTGATTTTTAAAGAACTCATCCGTTACTATGGTACATTACAAATTTTAAATCATATTCTTCAAAATAAATTTTCAGAATTTACAGAATTAAAAAAAACCTTATCGGCTAAAGTACAAAGAAGCCAATGGCTTAACATTGGCGGACAGTTGATACAAAATACCGAAGTGGAAAAATTAAAACGTAACATTAAAACCGGCAAAGTAAAAAACTGGGTTGAGTTACATGATTTTTACCGCCAGCAAGGAACAAGTTATACTACAGACAAGTTGCATCATGCTTATACTTCACTATTAGAAATATTAAACATTACTCCCAAACAGTTTACACCTGCCTTACTAAAACAATTATTGCTGCAAACAGTAGATACAAAAGAATGGATGTGTAAATCTATTTTCGACTCCAGGGCAAAAGATTATAGCAGTCCATTTCGTAAAATGGTATATGATAACAATGCAGAAATGAATAAGGTGATAGGCCGTTTAGAAGATAATAGTTTTATACAACAGCAGCTTGCCGATTTGGATGTATTGAAAAAACAGGTGAAAGCTGTGATAAAAAAAATAAAGTAATTTCTATTACAGTTTTATTTCAAGACATAGTTGTAAGTAACATAGTAAGTTTTTTACAATAAAGATATTTTAAATTTTATATAATGAAAATACAATCACTTTTTATTTTATTATCAATTACTGGTATTAGCTTCGGGCAAAGGGTAGAAAAAACGGGTATCATCAATGTAGAATCTAATTTTTATTCTGGTAAAGAGTTTGCTATACAGGGAGGTATTTACTCAGTTTCAAATGATTATAATGACTTTAATTATTCTGATACTGTTGGCACATTAATGAATTCAACAAAATTTTTGACAGGTAGTTCAGTAAAATATAAAATAAGTGTAAAAGTAAAATACCCACATCCATTTCAAATTTCTTATTTTGATAAATTAGAGCGGGCTGGTACAGGTTCCCATTATTTTTTTGTTGGTAATAACGAAGTCAATATAAAATTAGGTGATCTGACAAAACAAAAAGATGTACTTGTAGGTAAACTTAGTAAAGAAAACAGGGAGTATTTAAACCTGCAAAATTTATATAAGAAATATGTAAATAAGCAAACTGGTGAAATATATGATTTAGCAGGAAAACTGGATGTGTTGAAAAAATATATTTCGCAAAACCCAAATTCTATAGTTGCTTTATGGGATTTAGTATTGAACTATATTTCTAGTATCAGACATTCAGCTGACCAAAGAAAAGTATTGAATGATATTCAATATTTTTCTGATGAGATAAAAGGCACTAAAACTTTTCAAGCGCTAACTAACCGAATAAATCAAGATTTGCAATCGGCTGAGGGTGAACAAATGCCAAATATTTTTTTAAAAGGCCACGATAGCCTTTTCACTGTAGTTTCAAAAAACAAATACACTTTAGTTGATTTTTGGTTTACAGGTTGCCAACCCTGTTTAAAACAGTTTGCTCCATTGCAAAAGATATATGATGTTAATAAACAAAAAGGCTTTGAGATAATTGGTATTTCAACAGACGGCAAAAAGGAGGTATCAAAATGGCAGGAAGTAATTTTTAAATTTAATTTAACCTGGATACAATATTTAGATACCGGAGGTGTAGAAACCGAAAAACAAATATACTTTTATGGGTATCCTACAAATTTCTTACTTGATACAAATGGGAAAATTTTGAAAAAGAATATTTCGCCAGCAGATTTAGCCTTGTATTTGAGAAAAAATCTACAGTAAATTGAGTTTTTTAATCTTTCATCAATGCAATTTTTCGCCGCTGACAGTGTTTCCAATTCATTCGTGAGCGAACTCTTAAACCTGTTAGCGCCGCTGCCTTGTCGCCCGACAAGCAGCATAATAGCGGTTCATTACCATGGAACTGATACCTTTGGAGTGTTGACACATTGATTCTGGCAATTAGCAGAGGGCTTGAGGTTCCTGCTTGTCGGGAGACAAGGCAGGGGTGTTCGGGATGGTTAGCTGTATTAAATTTGTAAGTAGAAGATTTAACCCTAAATGAATTTGTTAAAAATTGACAACTTCTTTTATTAAAAATGTAATGGTATGCGTAGAATATTAAATATTATTGCCGTTTGCCTGCTATTCAGCCAAAATATCAAAGCAAATGATACTACAAATTTCAAAATTGAATTCCCCCGGGAAATAGATACAAAAAATGTAAAAATCATGTTTGATGACGGGTTGGAACAAAAATTTATCGATGTTAATTTTGAGAAAAAAGTAACAAAAATAAAACGAAAATTAACTGCTACTTATGCAACAATCTCAATCATATATCAGGCTGAAAACAATGTTCTTAGTGGCTTAAGACTTTTAATTAATTCAAAACCGGGGTTTATAATTTTTAAAGCAGTGGATTCAACACAAAAAATCTTATCAAACTATATTGTAAAAAATGCAATTGATGTGATTAAATGCAAAGAGTATTTGGATTTAAAGGAATATTGCAAAAAGGAATTTGAAGCGAACACATATTTTGAAATTCAATATAATATATTAAAAAATGATACCAGTTTAAAAAACTATAATAACTCATCAATACAATCGGCACTTAAATCAATGGAATATATAAAAACGAGAGGGAATAAATATTTTTATTTTTGGTATTTCAGATTAAATGTAGTCAATGTTCTTTTAAGAACTAATCAACTCGAATTATACGAATTCTTTAATACTACTTTTCCAATTAAATTTAAAGAGAGTTTTGAAGGCAAAAGTCTTAAACAATTAATTGAAGGCAACCTTTATATTAAGTCTGGAAATACTTCGCCTTCTTTTGTTGTAAATGATTATAAGGGCAATGTTGTTTCACTGAACAAACTAAAAGGAAAATATATTTTAATTAGTTTTTGGGCCACATGGTGTGGACCTTGTTTGGCAGAAATACCCATGTTACAAAAAATCAGAAAGGAATATAAAATTGATGACTTAGCAATAATTTCTGTGTCATGTGATACAGATTCAGCTGCCTTTATAAAAAAGATTTCTGAATTAAATATGAAATGGATTCATGTTTTCGGAAATGTAGAATTAAGAAATAAGTTCGGTAATAAACCAATACCGTCCTTATATTTAATTGACCCAAATGGAATAATAAAATTCAGCAGTTGGGAAGATGAAGAAAAGAAATTACATGAAATACTTAAAGATAAATTAAGGTATAAATAGAAGAGTAACTACCCATATTTTTATAATTATTAGTATAGTTTATGGCCTTAACAAACCAATAGAGACTTTGGATAATTAAACAAACAATGCAACTAGTAACAGATGCATCTTAATTTTTTTAATTTTATAAAATGGAAATATTAACGAATACTTATTTAAAGAAAATTGGTGTAACAATTCTCCTCTCTACATTTGTTTATTTTCATGTCTGCTGCCAAACTTCTGGCAAAAATGTATATTTAAATGGCAAAATAATAAATGCAAAAAATGAAATTCAGGTTGAAGATATGTCTGAACTAAAAGAACTGAAATTACCTGACTCATTGCGGTTACTTCAGATTGATAGTACAGGAAATATTTCAATTTCTTTTAAGCTACAGAAACCAAATTATTTTAGAATAGGAAGAAATATTTTATACCTTTCTCCTGGCGATAGTTTATTAATGAATATTGATTACAATAATTCTGAAAACTCTACTTTCCACGGAAAAAATGCAGAAATAAATGAATACCTCAAGTCTACTCCGTTTCCTAAAGCTGGTTCATTTTTAGAAGCTGGCGATAATATAAGAGCAACTTTAAAAGAAACTATTAATCTTATTATATTAAAATCCAAAAGCAGGAGTATATTTTTAGACTCTTTTAAAAATGTTTCCCCAAAAATCAGGCAATTAGAAAAAGCCCGTATCAAAGCCGATTTAATCAATAGTTTAATATATGTAGATTTTTATTTCCCTTATATACATAAATTTTCAGAGGATTCGGCTATTCAGTTTCGAAAAAAGAGTAAGAAAATAATTGATCCCTATTTAAGATATTATTGTAAAGATTTCATTAACGGAGATTTTCTAAAAATAGCTGTTTATAGAACTGTTCTATCTGAAATAATAAAAAGAAACACAAAAAATACCAATCAATTTGAGCCTGTACAACAATGGTTAAATGCCACAGTATTATTTCAAAAAATAAAAGAAATTAACAAGAATGAGGACAATTCTAAAATCAAATATGAAATTAAAAAAATAATTAACAAAGATTATCAATCATGCCTTTTAGCAGCATTTGAAAAAGTTGTGCAGTTCAATATAGGAGATAATGCGATAGATTTTGATATGGTAAATTATGATGGCGAAGTAGTACCTATAAGTAAGTACAAGGGTAAAACTATTTATATTGATTTGTGGGCAACCTGGTGTTTACCTTGCATAGATGAGTTACCCTTTTTAGATAGCCTTAAACAAAATTATAAAAATTATAGTAACATGGTTTTTCTCTCTCTTTCTATTGATAATAATTATAAGGCCTGGAAAAAATTTTTAACAGAAAAGGGTAGAATACATGAAACAGAATACAGAATTGACAGATTAAAATTGACAGCATATTCTGTTGAAGTAATTCCAAGAACAATTATTATTACCAAGGATTTTAAAATAGGAATGTTAAATGGGCCTTTGCCATCAGCATTAGAAACGAAAAGTATTTTAAATGCTTTAATAGAAAAAAATTAATCTGTAAAATCTGAATAAAGAAAAACAATGCTATGAGTAAAAAGGGATTATTTGTTGTTCAAAATATTTACGTTTAATGCCAAATTTTCCTTTTCTTGTTCAACGTAATCAAATTTTTCGCCGCTGCCTTGTCGCCCGACAAGCAGCATAATAGCGATTTTATATTATGAAACTGTTATCATTGGAGTGTTGACCACATTGATTCTGGCAATTAGCAGAGGGCTTGAGGTCCCTGCTTGTCGGGCGACAAGGCAGGGGCGTTCGGGATGGTTAGGTTTATTAAATTTGTAAGTAGAACACCCACGGCGGCAAAAAAGATAATTGAATAGCTTAAGCGGTATATTTAAATGGTTGCCTTTCTATCCCCTCCCATTATCGTTAATCACTATCTTTACACTTTAAATTTTTAGTGTGAAAAAAATTGTTTTATTAGCGCTCTTTTCAGGTTTTATTTTTTCTGCCAAAAGCCAGTCAATTTCCCAAATAAAAAAAATATTAGACACTACCCAAAACCCCATTGGTTATGTAAAATATATACTCAAAAAAAAATATCATATTGATTCTGTAATTGTGTATAGTACAGAACAGTTTTTGGGCAAGGCCGACAGCCTGGCCTATCATGGAAAAGTTGGTAAAGTATATGGCCCGTTTAAAAAAGATAACATACTGGTGAAAGTATTGGCAAAAGCGCCTAATACATTTTATCATATCAAACATATCCTCCTTGATACTGCCATCTATGACAAACATTTTGCAGCGTTACTGGCCGATAGCATTATAAAAAGGATAACGAATGGTAGCAGCAGTTTTGCCAACCAGGCCAGCATATACAGCGGCGATTATCAATCAGCGGCAAAAGGTGGCGACCTGGGCTGGTTTGTAAAAGGTGTAATGTTGCCACAGTTAGATAAGGAAATGGTAAGACATAAAAAAGGCGATCTGTTTAAAGTGTGGTCGTCATCGGGATTACATATTGTAACCGTTGCCGATAACCCCAGGGAAGATACCGGTTATGCATTATTGCTAAGGGTTATTTTATAAGATAAGCCAGCGCTAGTTCATACCCTTTTAAACCTAGTCCGCTGATAACTCCTTTTGCTTTACCCGAAACATGAGAAAGTTTGCGGAATTCTTCCCGGCCAAAAATATTGGATATATGTACTTCTATTACCGGGGCGCTAATGGCAGCAATGGCATCGCCAATGGCAACTGAGGTATGGGTGTAGCCACCGGGATTAAAAATAATACCATCAACAGTAAAGCCTGCACGCTGAATTTCATTAATCAACTCACCTTCTACATTACTTTGAAAAAATGAAATTTCAATATCAGCATACTTTTCCCGAAGTGTTGTAAGATATTTATCAAAAGATTCGCCCCCATAAATGTCAACTTCCCTTTTGCCCAGGAGATTTAGATTAGGGCCATTGATGATTGCTATTTTCATGCCTACAAATTAAACTATTTACAATGATTTATTCAGGTGAACGAAAATAAAAACTAAATGTATTTAATTGTTCCTAACCATTGAAACAAACTCATCAAACAGGTACCTGCTATCGTGTGGGCCGGGTGTGGCTTCGGGATGATATTGCACAGAGAATGCCTTTTTATCTTTAATACGGATACCTTCAATGCTTTCATCATTAAGATTGATATGTGTAATCTCGATATTATCATTTGCCCTTACAGCTTTTGGATCAACTCCAAAACCGTGGTTTTGTGTTGTAATTTCGCTTTTGCCGCTTATTATATTCTTAACCGGATGATTCAATCCCCGGTGGCCATGATGCATTTTAAAAGTAGGGATACCATTTGCCAGCGCCAGTAATTGATGCCCCAGGCAAATACCAAACATGGGTTTGCCCGAAGCAAGAATTTGCTTTACTGTTTCAATAGCATAACTCATTGGTGCAGGGTCGCCGGGCCCATTGCTGATAAAATAACCGTCAGGAGAAAATTTTTCCATTTCTGCAAAACCGGTTTTGGCATTATGTACTTTTACATAAGCGCCTCTTTCAACCAGGCAGTTCAAAATATTTTTTTTGATACCAAAATCTAAAACGGAAATCCTTAGCTCGCTATTTTCATCCCCCATAAAATATGGCGCTTGTGTACTAACGGCCGAAGCCAGTTCGAGCCCGTTCATAGAAGGCACTTTTTTTAATTCAGCCATCAACTTTTCGGTATTGCTGTTTTCAGAAGAAATAATACAGTTCATGGCACCTTTTGTGCGAATATGGGCTACCAGCGCCCGGGTATCAATACCATCAATAGCTACTACCCCTTGTGCTTCAAAATAATCCTGCAAGGAAGTATCGGCCATAAAACGGCTGTACCTGTCTTCCAGGTTGCGGCCTATAACGGCTTTCACTTTTACACTGTCGCTTTCAACATCCACCGCTTTTACGCCATAATTACCAATATGCACATTGTTCATTATAAGCACTTGTCCATAATAACTGGGATCGGTAAATACTTCCTGGTAGCCGGTCATGCCGGTATTAAAACAAATTTCGCCGGTTGCGGTGCCGGTTTTACCAAATGCAGTACCGTTAAAAATTGTTCCGTCGGCTAAAATTAGAATGGCAGGGGTTGTTTTTGTATCAGGCATGTATTAGAAAGGTTTTGCAAAGAAAAGCATAGAATTGGAGATTGTGCAAATAAAATTCTTCACATTATACACATCAATGCAGTTTTTTCGCCGTTGTTGGTGTTCGTGTTGATGGTTTTGTGTGTATGTAATCACCAACAACACAATTCACTCTTTTATTATTAAACTACCCACTCTTGTATCTTTAATCTTTTTCATGAGTCAAAAAATCCCATTCTGTTTTGTTTAATTCATATAGTGATGCGGAGGAGTAACGATATTGCTCCGGCAATGTACACAAACCTGCCATTACCGGATTATTATGGATATAGTTTAATTTTTGTTGAAAGACTTTTTCTGTACTTAATTCTATACTAAGTGCATTTCTTTCCCAGAACTGGTATGATCTGTCTTTGGTTTTTACTTTAAACCGGCTGAGGACTTGTGGATGATTTTCCCGTAAATCCTTTTTTATCTTTTGTGCTGTGTACTTTAAAAAATCTCTTTGCACATCAGCAGGTTTAATACCTGGCTGCATTTGCCATATCAGGTGTATATGGTTTTCCATGATGACAAAGGCATATAGTATGATCCGTTTTTTCTTTACTAAAAAGCAAAGGCTGTTAAGTACAATATCTTTATACTTATCGGGTTTAAGGAGCCTTTTCCACTCCAGGTTGGTGGCGGTAAAGAATTGGGGATATTCTGTTATAATATTCGGCATATTATTTTGGTTAATAACTGCTCGAAGGTATTTATTTTTTAGCTGCATACAGGTTGTTGGTGATTGCCAACGCTGCCTTGGCTAACACACGAACACCAACAACGGCAGGAAAGCATAGAATTGGAAATTGTGCAAATAAAATTCTTCACATTATACACATCAATGCAGTTTAATACTTTAATGATAAAAAAAACTCCGGTAAAATACCGGAGCTTTATATAAACTGTTAGTTTCAATCTTATGCTTCTTTTTCTTCAGTTGCTGTATCTGTGGTTTCTGTTGCAACTTCTTCTGATGTTGCTTCAGTTTTTGCTGTAGTTTTTTTCTTAGCTCCACCACTTCTACGGGTTTTCTTAGCCGGTTCAGCAGCGGCGTCAATACCTTTACCGTAAATTTCGTTAAAGTCAACCAGTTCAATCATTGCTAATTCGGCATTATCGCCTGTTCTGGCTCCAAGCTTAATGATACGGGTGTATCCACCGGGGCGGCCGGCAACTTTTGGTGCAACTACCGTAAACAATTCTTTAACGGCTGACTTATCATTGAGGTAGCTAAACACAATACGGTGATTGTGCATGATAGCTTCTTTGCTGGCATTGCTTTTTGTTTTTGTAATCAATGGCTCAATATAAGTGCGTAAAGCCTTTGCTTTAGCCAATGTTGTTGTAATTCTTTTGTACGTAATTAACTGGCAGCCCAGGTTCATCAGCAATGCTTTTCTGTGCGATGCTGTTCTGCTTAGTTTATTATGTTTTTTTCCGTGACGCATGACATTTTAGTTTTAATTCGGTTGTACCGTGTCAGGATTTACAACCTACTTGTTTATAAATGTGCTATTATGCTGATTTGCTATTGTGTTAATTTCTTCAGTTAAAAAGAGTATTAAGCTTACCGAAGACTCCACAAGTAGCATCTTAGCTAATTAGCTAAATATTACTCATCATCTAATTTTAACTTGCTAAGGTCCATACCAAAGCTCAAACCTCTTTCATGTAGCACCTGCTCAATTTCACTTAAAGATTTTTGGCCAAAGTTTCTAAACTTCATCAGGTCTTCCTGCTCATATTGAACCAGTTCGCTCAATGAATTAATCTTAGCTGCTTTTAAACAGTTAAAGGCACGTACCGATAAATCAAGGTCTTCTAATGGAGTCTTCAACACTTTACGTAATTGTAAAGTCTGTTCATCAACCAGGTCTTCTTTCTTATCTTCCTTGGTATCAAAAGTGATATTTTCGTCGGTGATAATCATCAGGTGCTGTATTAGGATACGGCTGGCCTGTTTCACTGCATCTTCGGGATGTATGGTTCCATCGGTTATCACTTCCATGATAAGCTTTTCAAAATCGGTGCGTTGCTCCACACGGGTATTTTCAATAGAATATTTTACATTTTTAATTGGTGTGTAAATAGCATCTACTGCAATGTAACCAAAGTGTGAATTTTTTTCTTTGTTTTCTTCGGCAGGCACATAACCACGGCCTTTGCCGATAGTGATTTCAATATCCAGTTTAGCGCTGCTGTCCATAGTGCATATCAGCAGTTCGGGGTTCATTACTTCAAAAGTAGGAGAAGCCTCACCAATCATACCGGCAGTGAACTCAGTTTTATTTTTAATAGAAAGGGTAACCTTTTCAACACTTGCATCATGCTCTACTTTCTTTTTAATACGAACCTGTTTCAGGTTCAATATAATTTCAGTAACGTCTTCAGTAATGCCTTTTAAGGTAGCAAACTCATGGTCGGCGCCGGCAATATTAATACCAATGATAGCATAACCCTCTAAAGAGTTAAGTAACACCCTGCGAAGTGAGTTACCAATAGTTACGCCATAACCTGGCTCAAGCGGGCGAAATTCAAAGATGGCTTCGAATTCGGTTGCTTTTTGAAGAACGATTTTATCTGGTTTAACAAAATTTAAAATGCCCATTTTATTTTTGTTGTTTTAATGTTTAAAAATTTTTTTGTACCAAACTGAAGTAATGCTATTCAACTTCAATGGCGTCGCACACTTGTACATCAGCACATCTTTCAACTCTTACTTAGAATACAATTCCACTATCAGTTGTTCCTTAATATTTTCAGGAACACTTTCACGCTCTGGATATGTAATAAAAGTACCTTTCATTTCAGCTTCGTTCCACTCTAACCAGTTAAACTTTGCGTTTTTACCACGCAGGTTACCGGTGATATTAGCGTTTGCTGCAGCTTTATTTTTTAACCCAATAACATCGCCTGCTTTACAACTAAACGATGGAATGTTAACTATCTCGCCATTTACAGTAATGTGTTTGTGCGATACCAATTGGCGTGCAGCATGGCGGCTTGGTGCAATACCTAAGCGAAAAACAGTATTATCCAAACGGGCTTCTAATAATTTGATGAGGTTTTCACCGGTTACACCTTTACGGCGTGCGGCTTCGTCAAATGTTTTACGGAATTGCTTTTCAAGCAAGCCATACGTGTATTTGGCTTTTTGCTTTTCTCTTAACTGCAAAGCGTATTCGCCTAAAGTTTTACGTTTGCGGTTAGCGCCATGCATCCCCGGCGGGTTGCTGTTTTTGGTTAACCATTTTCCATTACCTGTAATAGGTTCTCCAAATATCCTGGAGATTTTTGTTTTGGGGCCTGTGTATCTAGCCATAATAATTGTGTTGGTCTTTTAGTTACGATGCATCATTATAAAGACCATTTAAAATGAATAATGCACCCAGTTATTTAATTCTCAATTAATACAGATAAATTAAAAACACTGTACTTTCAGAATTAATAAATTATTAAACTCTTCTTTTCTTTGGAGGACGGCAACCATTATGCGGTAATGGTGTTACGTCTTTTATCATATTGATTTCAATACCATTTTGTGATAAGGAACGGATAGCGCCTTCACGGCCGCTTCCTGGGCCTTTCACAAACACATCAACTCTTTTTAAACCTGCATCCAATGCGGTTTTAGCTGCATCGGCGGCAGCCATTTGAGCGGCATAAGGTGTGTTCTTTTTAGAACCCCTGAAACCCATTTTACCTGCACTGCTCCAGCTTATTACCTGGCCTTGCTTATTGGTTAAACTGATGATGATGTTGTTGAAACTAGCTGTAATGTGAGCATCTCCATAGCTGTCAACTTTTACTACTCTTTTTTTAGCGGCTGCTTTTGCGCCTTGTGCTTTTGCCATAATTAATACTAAATAGGTAATCTTTTAAAAAATTATCAGGTTTTTGGCCCGATTGAAACAACCCTCCTGCCGACTTCGGGGCTATCTGGTATTGTTTCAAAATTTTGAAGTCATTTATAAAACAAAGCAAGTTTGCATATTTGCAAACCTGCTTATTTTTACTTGGTTACTTTCTTTTTACCGGCAACAGTTTTACGCTTACCTTTTTTGGTACGGCTGTTGGTACGAGTGCGCTGGCCACGTAAAGGCAATCCCTTGCGATGGCGTAAGCCACGGTAACAGGCAATATCAAGCAAGCGCTTAATGTTCATCTGTGTTTCACTACGTAATGCACCTTCGGTTTTAAACTCGTTATTGATGATATTACGGATAGCAGTTTGCTCATCATCGTTCCACTCATTAACTTTTTTGCTAAGGTCTATACCAGCTTTAGTTAAAATGTATTGTGCAGTTGAACGGCCAATTCCGTAAATGTAAGTAAGGCCAACTTCGCCTCTTTTGTTTTTTGGTAAATCTATACCGGCAATACGAGCCATATTATTTCTTAATTTTTATTTTTTAATTTCTAAATTCTAAAATGTAGAATTTATTTTTTCAATGCAAGATTTTAAAATCTTATCCTTGCTTTTGTTTAAAGCGTGGATTCTTTTTGTTAATTACGTACAGCCTGCCTTTTCTTCTCACTATCTTGCAATCAACACTGCGTTTTTTAATAGATGTCCTTACTTTCATAAAACTTGTTTTTTCTTATTTTGAATCGTAAAAAATAGTTTATCAATTTTAATGTACGATATCCTATTTACGTTTTTTATTTATACCTGAAAATGATCCTGCCTCTCGTTAAATCATAAGGACTCATTTCAACACCTACTTTATCACCCGGTAAAATGCGTATATAATGCATTCGCATTTTACCCGAAATTGTGGCTAAAATTTCATGATCATTCTCCAGTTTAACCTTAAACATAGCATTACTCAACGCTTCAATTATTACTCCATCCTGTTTAATAAGTGCCTGTTTAGCCATAATTTTTGGAGCGCAAAGATAGGAGGATTAATTTAAATAATAGCAAAAAACAGTTGTAATTACCAACAATTGACGGGTTTTTCCACAAAAATCGGCAGATATTTAATTTTTATTTCATTCGAAAGGGGGTAATTCTAGCAATTATCTTAAAAATCTGCGTTTTGATATTAAAATAGAAAAGCCTTCATTTTTACATCAAAAACAATAATTTATAAAAATGGCTCCCATTTTAAAAAGGAGCCATTTTACAAAAACGTTATTTATCGTTTTTATTCAAACTTATCATCATTTAAATGTACTTTGGTCATTTCGTAATAATGATTTTGTAACTGGTGTACATTTATTGGTTGCATAATTTTACGGTGTTCATCACGGTACCATATCTCATATTTTGAGAAATCATTTTTTGCCGGTAACATCATCCTAAAAGCGCCTTTCAAATATTTTACTGTTCCATCTTCGTTCTCCTGTTTTTGAAACTGCAGTTTCATCAACTGGTTATCATCTAATGGAATAGGGCTCAGTTGTTCAGTTTCGTACCAAAATTCCTGTGCACCTGTATCAACACAAACCTGTTTAGCGCCAATCTCTAAATTGGTTACTTCGCCTTGTTTCTTATCACCGTCGTTATCGGCTATTAAATAATCTCCTACTTTAATTTCATGAAAATGTATCATATTTTTAAATTTAAGTAAAAGCAATATAATATTTTTTGATTAAGAGAGCAAAAGAGAATTTTAATTAAGTAACTAAAAATTAAAAGACTTACAGGATAAAATAAATGTATCAAAACACTTTTTCTCCAATCCAAGTTTAGCATCTGGTTTATTCTGCCCAACTCATCACATAGCCTTCATTTTCTATTTCCAATGCTTCGCTTGTTAATTGCAATGGGTGAAAAGTATCCACCATCACGGCCAGCTCATTAGTTTCTTTAGCACCAATACTTTTCTTTACGGCTCCGGGGTGTGGCCCATGTGGAATACCAGCAGGATGCAATGTTATCATACCACGGGTTACATGCTTGCGGCTCATAAAATCTCCATCTACATAATATAATACCTCATCACTATCAATATTACTATGGTTATATGGCGCTGGAATAGCCTGTGGATGATAATCGAACAAGCGAGGGCAAAATGAACATACCACAAAATTATTGGCTTCAAAAGTTTGATGCACCGGTGGTGGCTGGTGTACCCTGCCGGTTATTGGTTCAAAATCATGAATAGAAAATGCAAAAGGGTAACAGCATCCATCCCATCCTACCACATCAAATGGATGATGGGCATAATGCAAACCATACAAAACCCCTTTCTTTTTTGTTTGAATTAAAAAATCTCCGGCTTTATCAATCGTTTGTAAATCTTTAGGTTGCCTAATATCTCTTTCACAATAGGGTGAATGTTCCAGTAATTGCCCCAATTTGCTTACATACTTTTTAGGATAACGGATAGGGCTAAAGGATTCTACAATAAACAGCCTGTTGTTTTCCGTTTTAAATGCTATTTGATAAATACAGCCACGTGGAATAACCAGGTAATCGCCATAAGCAAAATCTAAATTACCATATTGCGTTTTTAAAATTCCCGATCCTTCATGTACAAAAATCATCTCATCTGCATCGGCATTTTTATAAAAATATTCCGTCATACTATGTTGGGGTGCTGCCAAAATAATATGGCAATCGTTATTTACCAAAACCGCTTTTCGGCTTTTTAAATAATCTTTTTCTGGTTTGATATTAAACCCTTCCAGGCTTCGGTGTTTAAGCATTTTTTCTTCAGCAATTTTTGGTTGCACATTTACCGGCTCATCGGTTTTTATTATTTCTGTTGGTGGATGACAATGATACAGTATTGAATAATCGTTGCTGAAACCTTCGGTAGAAAATAATTGTTCGGAGTATAACTCTCCGTCGGGTTTACGAAATTGTACATGCCTTTTGTGAGGAATGGTTCCTAATGTATGATAGTGTGCCATGTTTATTAAAAATTTAAGGTTAAAAATGAAAAAAACATCTAATAATAATCATTCTTAAGAAATACACAGGTCGAGCGAGGCAAGCAGGAAAACATATTTCCAGTTTCGCTTATCAATATAATATGTGAAGTTGCGGTGAAAAGGCATTTGCTAAAATTGTTATTGTAAATTTACAGCTAATTATTTTAAAAAAAAGTGACAAGGATTGGATTAATATCAGACACACATAGTTATTTAGACCAGGCCGTTTTTGAACATTTTAAAAATTGTAACGAAGTTTGGCATATTGGCGATTTTGGTAATATTGAACTTGTAAATGATTTAAAATTTGGACTGAAAAACAATTTTTCTTTAACCGGTGAAACTGTTAACAATACTATATTAAGGGGTGTTTATGGCAATATTGACGGGCAGGAAATAAGGAAAGAATTTCCAGAACAACTTGTTTTTAAATGTGAAGGCGTAAAAGTAATGCTAAGGCATATTGGCGGTTACCCACCTAATTATAACCCTGCTACAAAAAAAGAAATGGATATTCATAAACCGCAACTTTTTATTAGTGGGCATTCGCATATCTTAAAGATTATGTACGATGACAAAATAAATTGTTTGCATATAAATCCCGGCGCAGCCGGAAAACATGGATGGCATAAAGTGCGTACCATTGTACGTTTTGTTATTGATGGCAAAGAAATGAAAGATGCGGAAGTGATTGAACTGGGCAAACGGTAGGTTTTCAGCATCAACCACTCATAAAAAACTGTATTTTTTTTTTGAAACGGGCATTTATCTTTAATAAAAAATATAGCACATGAAAACATTAATTTTTTGCCTGGGTTGTTTTTTTAGTACATCCCTTACTGCACAAAACCAACTTGCCGAAATTGAAGCTGTAAAAACCGTATGTAATTATTACCTTGATGGAGGAACCAACGGCGACAGTTTACTTTTTTCAAAAGCTTTTAGCCCCGGAGGGCAAATGCAGTACATGCGTAATGATACCCTTATGGTGATAAGCCTTAAAGATTTTATGGAACGCACACGTAATACAGGCGTAAAACAAAACCGCAGCACCAACATTGAAAGTGTGCAGGTATTTGGCAATGCTGCCACAGCAAAACTCACAATTGAATATCCCACATTTTATTTCCATGACATCATGAGCCTGTTAAAAACAAAAGACGGCTGGAAGATTGTGGGCAAAATATTTTACCGTGAAATGAAGAAATGAGTTTAGGCCTGCTTTTATTCTACCCAATCGGCAATAAAAATATTGGTATCCCTGGTGCCACCGTTATTGCGGTTACTGCAAAAAATAAATTGTTTACCATCGGGGCTAAACATTGGAAATGCATCAAAACCCTTATCCCTGCTAATTTTTTCCATTGTTTTACCATTTATATCGGTTAAATACATATTGAACGGAAAACCTCTTTTATACTCGTGATTACTGCAAAAAATAATATGCTTTCCATCAGGTGTAAAGTTAGGCGCCCAATTGGCTTTCTCTAAAAATGTAACCTGGCGTGCATCGCTTCCATCTACATTGGCTATCCATACTTCCATGTTTGTAGGCGCTACCAGATTTTCTTTCAACAAATCTTTGTATTCTTTTATCTCAGCATCGGTTGTTGGCCTGGAAGCCCGCCATAAAATTTTTGTTCCATCCGGACTAAACCATGCACCACCATCATATCCCAATGCACTGGTGATTCGCTTTACATGCTTACCATTTAAATCCATGGTATAAAGGTCAAGGTCGCCGTCCCTCATCGAAGTAAAAACTATCTTATCGCCTTTAGGCGAAATGGTTGCTTCTGCATCGTAACCTTTTGTTTTGGTTAACCGTTTTACAATATTGCCATTTAAATCGGCTTTAAAAATATCAAAGCTTTCATAAATAGGCCAAATATATTTGTTGCCATGTTTGCTACGGTCGGGTACGGGCGGGCAATCGGTACTACCTAAATGCGTAGAGCCATACAAAATATGTTTTCCATCAGGATAAAAATAAGCGCAGGTTGTTCTTCCGCTGCCGGTACTCACTAATTTTGGCTCAAATTTTTCGCCGGGGCCGGGTACTTTTCCCATCCATATTTGGTCGCATAGAATACCTTCTTTGGTATTTGTTCGTTGATATACGATATACTTGCCATCAAAACTAAAATATGCTTCGGCATTATCGCCACCAAAAGTTAATTGCCTAATGTTTGCAAAATGTTTTTCACCTTCAAAATGTATTGTATCATTAATTGTTTTTGTGGTTGTTGATTTACTAAATTTAGTATTTGCAGTAAACGAGGCCATTGCAATTGCAAAACTGATGACAGCAACAAAAAAAAATATTTTTCTCATATAACTTTTATTTATTGGCGCAAATGTAAAAAATGTCTGATTGCAGATTGTCAGAAAATTGTCATCTGCTTAACTGTTTGGTATGTATTTTTGCTGCATGATAAGAACATCATTATTCTCGTTTTTAACTTTCTGTTTGGTTGCAGCCTGCACCAACCATACCGATGAAAACACAGATAACAATAATACTTTTACTGCTGCTGAAAAAACATTAGTTGATGCGGTATCAAAATTCCCCGATTCGCTTTTATTGAGAGAAGAGCTTATTCAATTTTACCGAGACAGTGCAGATTATGATAAAGCCATTGCTGCAACTACGGCTGCATTACAAAGAGATAGTTTAAACGACCGGCTTTGGAATATTAAGGCTAACCTGTATTTTGAAAACTATGATACCATTAATGCCATTGCTGCATTAAACAGGGCTGCCAATATCTACCCTTTGCCGCAGTACATCATTACGCTGGGTTCTATGTATGCACAAAAAAGAGACAGCACTGCATTACAAATTGCCAATTTTTTATTAAAGAAAAAAATAACCAATGATGATAAAGATGCCTTTTTTATAAAAGGACTGTATTACAATTTTACAGGCGATAAAATAAAAGCTATTGGATTTTTTGATAAATGCCTGAACCTTGATTATAATTATATGTTTGCCTACCGGGAGAAAGCCATTGCTTTGTATGATTTGGGTAAATACTCAGATGCCATTACCGTTTTAGATAAAGCCGTTACCGTACAAACTAAATTTGATGAAGGTTATTACTGGCTTGGCCGCTGCCTCGAAAAAACCGGCAAGGTTGCAGATGCCATTGAAGCATATAAAACTGCTTTAACTATTTCGCCAGATTATGTAGAAGCAAAAGATGCATTAAACAGGTTGGCTGCAAAATAATTTCTGAAATATAAATTACCTTTGTTTTAATTAAAGTTTGATTAATAATTAATAATTCATAATGGCCATCATCGCTCCTTCCTTATTATCATCTAATTTTTTAAACCTGCAAGCAGAATGTAAAATGCTGAATGAAAGCACTGCCGACTGGTATCACCTGGATATTATGGATGGCAGGTTTGTACCCAATATAAGTTTTGGCCCCATGCTGGTTGAATTTTTTAGAAAAGCAACAAACAAGATTTGCGATGTACATTTAATGATTGAAGAGCCTGGTAATTATGCCGAAGCTTTTAAAAAAGCCGGCGCAGATAACCTAACAGTGCATATTGAAGCTTGTCCGCATTTACATCGAAACATTCAACAAATAAAAAATTTAGGTATGCAAGCAGGTGTGGCTATTAATCCGCATACACCTGTTGTGGCTTTACAGGACATACTTGCCGATATTGACATGGTTTGTATGATGAGTGTAAATCCCGGTTTTGGTGGTCAATCATTCATACCACATACCATACAAAAAATAAAACAACTTCGGGAAATGATAGATGAACAATTATTGAATGTAAAAATTGAAGTAGATGGTGGCGTTACATTAGAAAATGCAAAATCAATCATTGATGCAGGAGCCGATGTACTGGTAGCTGGTAATACTGTTTTTAAATCGGCTAACCCGATGGATACCATTGCTGCTTTAAAAAAATTATAACCTTCGTAATATTCATAAAAAAAGTTGCAGAAAAACTGCAACTTTTTTTATTTATGTATTTATGCCAGGCTTTATAAGATAAATGTATTTATAATACCTACAGCCGATGCCAACATAAAAATGCATTTCCAACAATACATCCTTTTCATTTTTTAAGTTTTTATACTAACAAATTTATTACTTGAAATGTTTTCTTCCTGTTAAACATTTTTACAATTTTATTTTGATACCTGCATTGGCAACAAACCCTTCGGTATGGTTCCATATCTGATCAAAAGTTGGATTGTTATGTGGAAGATTTACAACTCTTTTATATTTTCCCTGACGCTGGTCTGTAAAGTTTTCAAAATTTATAAAAACAGATACTTTCCTGAAAGTTTTTTGTGCCATAAAACCAAACTCCCAGTACGAAGCTGTCTTGTTACCATTATCAAGATACTGTTTGCCTGTAAAATATCCTTCAAGTCCTAATTTAAAATTATCTTCTTTTTCATACATGATGGTAAGGTTGAGTTTGTTTTTTGGCACCAGGCTTAAAAATTGGTTTCCTGTAAGGTATTTTGCATTGGCTTCGGTAAATGTATAACCTACAAACAATTTCAGGTCTTCTTTATAAATAAGTTTCAGGTTTGTTTCAAAGCCACTACTTATAACAGGTTTAGCACTATTGGCAAAATAATAATTCCCCAGTATATCTGAATTTAAAACCAAAGGTTTATTTATTCTGGTATAAAAAAACATTTGATTGATACTGAACGTAAGGTTTTGAGTGATGTTGGTTTTAAAATTAATATCAGCAGTACCACCAACACTTTTTTCGGCCTCTACATTATTTAAAGCTTGTAAGTTTTGGTAATGCAGGTTTTCTGTTTCTTCGGTAAATGAAGTTGGTATCTTATATCCCAACCCGCCGCCAATTCTGGAGCTTAGTTTATGGCTGATTTTGAATAATGCCGATAACCTTGGTAATACAAAAGTTTGCTTTTTTGAATAATTATTATTTTTATAATTTACATGATCAACTCTTACTCCGCTTTCTAAAATTACCTTATCAGTAATATCCCAGGTGTCTTGCAAATAAATACCCATTGTAAATGACTGTGCAGATAATACATGTAAATTACGATGGTTGAATTTATCATAAACCAAATTCAATCCTCCAATAATTATATGTTTTTGTTTATTGGTAAATAACGACAGGTCGGTAAAACTGTTAGTGTTTAATCCTGAGAAAGTAAATGCCGGTAACTTTATCACCCTGTCAAAAAATCCCAGGCTTTGTTTTAGTTTAATTTTATTTCCGCTTGCAAAAGTTTTATCTACCTCCAATGAAGTAGTATTTCTTTCAGAATTGTTTTCTTCAAAATAAATATGCTGTGCATCGGGTTTACCTTTTATAACTTCCATATCGCCACCTATATTTTTTCCCCGGGTGTAACTGTTGCCCAGCATAACGCTCAACGATGGATTAGGATAAAAAAACAAACGGGGGTCTAAGGTAAAGTTTCTGTTCTTTGGTATTTCCGAAAAATCGTCTTTATCAACATCATAGGCTTTTTGAAAGTTTACAAGCGCCAGCATACTATACCCAAACTTATTTTTCTTTTGCGATGCATATCCGCCGATATTTGTTTGCCCAATATGCGATTGATTAAAAAGAAAGTTGTACTCAGGTTTTTCTTTTGGAAGTTTAGAGATAAAATTAACTACACCGGCAATGGCGCCACCACCATACAATGTAGAAGCCGGGCCTTTTATCACTTCTACCTGTTTTAAATCCAGCGGTGGAATTTCAAGCACACTTAAACCACTTGCAAAGTTGCCATAATTGGGATAGCCATCTTTCAATAATTGTGTATAGCGACCATCTAAGCCTTGTACCCTTATACTGGCATTACCACTGGTAGCCGATGTTTGCTGCACCAGGATACCCGTACTTTCGTGCAGCAACATACTTATATTAGCAGGCCGCATATTATTTTTTTCATCCAACTCCTCACCATCAATAGTTTCAACACGGGTTGCTGTGTTGCCAATAGTGCGGCTGGTTCTGGTACTTTGCACAATAACTTCATCCATCTCTTCATCAAGGGTATTTAAAAGAATGATCGTTTCATTATTGTTAGTTAATGGGAATATAAAATGACGGCTTATGGTTTCGTAACCCGTAAAACTAAATTCAATTATTTGTTTGCCATTGGGGATGTTTTCAATTGTAACGTGCCCAAGATTATTGGTATGGCCGCCTTTATTTACGGCCGCAATTAAAACAGATGCTCCTTCCAACGGAGCCAGCGTTTTTGCATCTTTTATAATTACAGTAAAAGTATTTTGTGCATTTGAAGCATAAACCATTATTGTTGCCAAAAGCAACATACATATTTTTTTCATTAAATTTTTTATTTGAAGTTGATCAATTGTTTCCTGTAAACTAACTGATTCGGGGCGGCTGCCATATATTACCTAAATAATTGGTAGGGATAAAGATATTGTTGTAAAAAAAATATTTGTGATGGGTATTATAAAATTTTTCGGCTATTTCTTGCGCAAAGAGTTGGTTTACCGTAATTACATGAACACAACAAGTACAAGTACAAAACGAGCCACAGCCTTCCTCTTGGTGCCTATCGTTACTGCCCGGTTTTGTAATACAGTTTTGTATTTCATCGGTACAACCAATAGATTCTGCACAACTAATACCAGGTAGTGCCAGTAAGTACAAACTAAATATGAGTAAGATTATCTTCACACTGCAAAATTAACCGAATGGCTGCATCAAAAAAAAAGAAAACAGTTTATTATCACAACAGGGTTGCAACAATAGATTTATTTAATTTCATCTAACTTCTTATACATTTGTTCCAACACAGCCAGGTTAAGTTTTAGCCAGTTTTGTTCTCCTTTTGGCCAGGTATATTTTACTTCCATCAATTTCTCAGCTAAATGATATGCCTGCATAGCCTGCTCTTTATTGTAAAAGCAATTAATCCAGTTTTCTTTCAGTTCTTTTTCCTTTTTTAAAAAAATGCCTCCGCCATACCATTTAAAGCAGGATGGCAGACCCCAAAAAGAAACTGTCTTTTCATCTTTATCTAAAGCAGATTTATAAAACAATAGAAAAAAATGTATGTTTTCTTTTAACCGCTGATGCACCAATAAATCAGATTCTTTTTGTTTTGGCTTTATTCGCCAGCGATTATTCTCCAAAGAAAAAGGTTCTTCCCTGGCATTTGAATAACGAAGACCTGTTGAAATAAATTTTAAATTAGTGCTGCTGTTTACACCGGTATTCACCAGCACCAGTTCATCAAAAGCAATACGGGCAATTTTATATACATCCTTATTCTTATCAATAGAATTATTTAGTGTAATGGTTTTTGCAGCATCATCAAATACCCATTTACCATAATCAAAAGTGCTCCTGGGGTTCTTAATAAATGAACCATCGGCAGAAAAACATAAACTTCTATAAGGTATTTCAAACGTAGAGTTTTCATCCATTCCATCAATAGCATCGGCATCATCTTCTAAAACCCAGTTTTGGCATAATATATTTGCAATACTTGTTTCTTTATCTAAAAAAACAAGTTTAGAATTGTTTTGTTGCCCAGGTTTTTGTTCAACTTTGTTTTTCTTTTCTGCAGATGAATTGCTATTATCATTGCAAGCACAAAACATTGCAAAGATTATAACGGCTAAAAAAGATACTCTAATCAATTTAAATAATTTTAAGTTGCAAATTTAGTCTATGGCAATCAAATTCAAAAGCTCAAAAGAAATAAAAAATGGGTCAATCAAAATCCTGTTTTATAAATTACCCCATTGTTATCATAACATACATATTCACCCAAAAAAATGCTTATAAATTTTTATGAAATAATTTCGTCAACAGGTTAAAATATTTATCTTCATATAATGAGAGTTGCCTTTACTTTTCTTTTACTGCTAATCGCCCTGTCTTTATTTTCACAATCAAAAACAGCCAGTATCACTGGAAAACTGGTTGATGAAAATGATAACCCTATTTCTAAAGTATCTGTAACAATATTGGGTAAAACAAAAGGCATCACAACAAATGATAGCGGTTATTTTAGTTTAAAAGTTGCCGCAGGCCGCTCGCTGGCATTGGTTTTTACACATGCCGGATATAATGAAGAACAAAGAAATTTTTTCCTAAGTGAAGGTGAAGAAGAAAAGATAACTGTGCAATTAGAACGGGGTAGCAAAACACTAACTACAGTTGTTGTTGGCGATGATAAAGAAAGAACAGAAACAGGACTTACTAAAATTAATCCCAAAACTGCCATTACCTTACCCAGTACCACCGGTGGCGTGGAAGCCCTGATAAAGATACTTGTGGGCAGCAATAATGAACTTACATCGCAATACAGTGTACGAGGTGGTAATTATGATGAGAACCTCATTTACATTAATGATTTTGAAATTTTTAGGCCTTACCTGGTAAGGAGCGGCCAGCAGGAAGGTTTAAGTTTTATTAATCCCGAGCTGGCTAAAAATGTAAACTTTTATACAGGAGGTTTTCAGGCAAAGTATGGAGATAAGATGAGCAGTGTATTGGACATACAATATAAAAAGCCTACAAGCTTTGGAGGCTCGGTATATATAAGTTTGCTTGAACAGGGCTTGCATGTGGAAGGAGCATCAAAAAAAGGAAAGATAACTTACCTGGTAGGCGTACGCAACCGCAGCAATAAAAATATTTTAAAAAGCCAGGAAACAACCGGTTCTTATATTCCTTCCTCTACCGATGTACAAGGGCTAATTACTTATAAGCTCAATGAAAAAATTCAATTGGAATTGCTGGGCACCTATTCGGTAACAAAATTTTCATTATTTCCCGAATCGGCACAAAAAACAACTTCGGTGTTCTCTCCATTATTTACTGCTAACCTTGGTTTGGATATTTTGTTTGAAGGGCAGGAAAAAGATGGTTACAAAACAAACCTTATTGGCTTAAGTTTTATACATACACCTAACAAAAAACTAAAACTAAAGTGGATGGTTAGCCGCTTTCAAAATATAGAAAATGAAAATTTTGATATTGCGGGCAGTTATTTATTTGGCGATAGAGATTTTGACCGCAGCAGCAGCACTTACGGACAAATAGTTAATCCGCTGGGTGCCGGTTATTACCAAAACTATGGCCGCAATCAACTTGATATTGATGTGTACAATGCGTCGTTAAAAGGCTCTTATGCTGCCGGTAAGCATTATATACAGTTTGGAAACTCTTTTGAACAGGCCAAAATTACAGATCAGCTTAAAGAGTGGGAATACCAGGACAGCGCCGGTTATTCATTACCCTATAATCCGGCACAATTGAATTTATATACTTATTTAAATTCAAATGCAAACCTTAGCGTACAAAAATACAGTGGATATGTGCAGGATAATATCCGCCTGGGCAAAAATGGGCAGGATATAAGTTTGCAGGCTGGCATACGTTACAACTACAATTCTTTAAATAAAGAATTTTTAATTAGTCCAAGAATGCAATTCAGCATTAAACCCAATTGGAAAAAAGATTTGGTTTTTAAATTGGCAGCGGGTGTTTACAATCAGCCTCCCTTTTATAGAGAACTTAGGCGATATAATGGCACTTTAAATACTGATGTAAAAGCGCAAAAAAGTTTTCAGTTAGTTGCAGGTGTTGATTATAATTTTAAAGGTATTCAAGGCCGTCCGTTTCGGTTGGCAACCGAAGCTTATTACAAAAGTATGAGCAGCGTAGATGTATATGATATTGACAATGTAAAAATTCGCTATGCCGGTAATAACGATGCTAAAGCCTATGCTACAGGATTTGAAGCCCGCCTGTTTGGTGAGCTGGTAAAAGATGCTGAAAGCTGGTTAAGTATTGGTATCATGCAAACAAAAGAAAACCTTAACAATGATTTTTATTACCAGTATAAAAATGCTTCTGGCGAAATCATCACATCAAAAAGTACCGACCAGGTAGCGGTAGATAGTATTAAAAATGAAGTAGGTTATGTGCGCCGCCCTACAGATAGGCTGATAACCGTTGGACTATATTTAGAGGATTACCTGCCCACCAATAAAAATTTTAAGTTTCATTTAAACATGTTATATGGCAGCAATATGAGTTATAATATACCCAATAGTGTAAAATATAGAAATGCTTTAACTATTGAACCCTATTTACGAGTTGACGCAGGATTTAGCGCTCAACTGCTTAGTGAAAAAAGCAAACGCCGCAGCCATAGTCCCTTTCGCAGTTTTGAAAATATTTGGGCAAGCTTTGAAGTATTTAATTTAATTGACCGCCGCAATACCATCTCCTACCAACTCATAAAAGATTTTGCAAACAATGTGTACAGCATTCCTAACAGGCTTACTCCACGCCTGGTTAATTTTAAAATTGTAGGCAGGTTTTAAAAAAGTATATTTAAATTTTTAGTTGAAATATAATTTTGTTGCCAGGCAGTATTAATTAAAGCAAATTGCACTTGACTTACGCTATAATTCCAATTGTACTCATTGCCCTATTTATAATTTATGTACTTTACTTTTTACTAATTAAAAAAGATTTGCAAAGCTTACCATCAGTTTTACACCCGGGATTATTGTTTATAGATGTATGGGCATACATTTATTATCTTCCCTTGAAATAAAAAATTAAACTTGTTGTATAATTCCCATTAATTTATATTTTTACTTACTTCAAATTAATTAAAACATTAAGCTAAACTATTTAACAATACTGAATGACTGACATAAAAAAACCAAACCATATAAGGAAATTTTATGAGTGGACGACTTCCTTACCAATAGTAGCTTTTATACTTTATTTCACTGGGTATCTTGATAATAACATTTTATTTCAAACCATTGCAGGAATATTGCTTGTATTCTGCGTAATGTCGGCTGTACATCATTCTGAAATAATTGCACACAGGGTTGGAGAACCTTATGGAACTATAATTTTAGCTGTATCAATAACCATTATTGAAGTGGCCATAATCGTTTCATTAATGGTAACTGGTGGCGAACAATATGCAGCATTTGCCAGAGATACGGTTTACTCGGCCGTAATGCTGTTATTAAATGGAATTGTAGGATTAAGTTTATTTATTGGAGGAAGAAAATTTCATACACAAACTTTTTCGCCTCATTCAGTAAAAATTTCATTGGTATCGTTGATTTCAATTGTTGCATTCACCATGATTGTGCCCTCTTTTACCAAAGGTGAACCTGGACCCTATTATACCGAAGCACAAATATTGTTTGAGTTTTTTGCATGCCTTGCCATATATGCTGCATTTATTTCGGCACAAACAATTAGGCATAGAGAATATTTTATTACAGATGAAAAAGATCAGAACGAAAAGAAGACGCATTCCATCTCTAATACTTCAATGAGCATTAGTGTTGTTTTTCTACTTATCAGTTTAACCATTGTTGTTTTACTCGCAAAAAGTTTATCGCACCCGCTTGAAACTGTTATAGTAAATTATGGACTTCCAAAAAGTTTGGTAGGAATTATTATTGCAGCAGTGATATTATTACCCGAAGGGATTGCAGCCATAAATGCAGCACGTAATAACAAACTTCAAACAAGCCTCAACCTGGCATTAGGTTCGGCTATTGCCAGTATAGGCCTTACCATCCCAATAGTTTCTCTTGCAAGTTACATTTATGATTTCCCGTTAGTATTAGGCCTTGATATTTTATCAATAATACTCCTGGTTATTTCAATTTTTACGGTGATGTTATCTTTAATTGGCGGTAGAAGTAATGCTGTGTATGGTGTTGTTTTATTAGTAAACCTGATTGCTTATATATTCTTAACCATTAATCCTTAACCATCTCTTAAAAAAAATAAAACTTAAAAGATGATACATTCAAAAAATCAATAGTATCAACTATTATTTTTTAAACAAAGTAATTTCTACACGCCTGTTACGCCATTGCTGTTCATTATCTATCGGCCTGCTGGAGCCATAAAATGCTGTTTGTATCCTGCTTTCAGCAATATTGTAGCTGAGAAAATAATCTTTGGTAATTTTTGCCCTATCGGCAGATACCCGTATGTTACCGGCATTTGTACCTCCGTTATCAGAATGCCCGGTAATACTTATTTGCAGCGAATTATCTGCTTTTAAAATATCTACAATATTTTTTAAAACCGTAAATGCATCCGAAACAAGTATTGCCCTGTCGTAATCAAAATTAATACAATAGGTCATTGAATTATTTGTAACATTAATGATAGGTGCGCCTTCGGCTACCGGCAATGGGCAACCGTTATTTGCAACTGTACCTTTTACTTCAGGGCATTTGTCGTCCTTATCAGGCACGGCATCAGCATCTGCATCCGGCCAGGGACACCCGTAATTTTCTTTATCACCTTTTTCTGTTTTACACCTGTCATTTTCATCATCAACACCATCTCCATCTGTGTCTGGTACCGGGCAACCGTTATACCTGGCAACACCAGCAACATCTTTACAATGATCGTCAGTATCGGCTATGCCATCACCGTCGGTATCGGGGCAACCATTTACATTTCCCTTTACTGTTGGGCATTTATCAACCGTATCGGCAAAACCATCGCCATCGCTGTCAATTTCAACAACAGTTTTTTCTTTATCTTTTTTAGTTTTTACAGACTTTGTTTTTGATTTCTTCTTTTTTTCTTGTTTACCCCATTTTGAATTTTGAGCAAATCCAACACTAAACATCATATAATTTTTATCAATACCACCTGTTAGTTTTATCCGCATTTGTGATTGAATAAAAACTGTACTTCCACCTTTAAAACTTAATTTTAAACCCAGGCCAACAGGTGCATACAATGCAAACGCTTTACCAAAATTTCCCACTCCCAACCCTGCGGTTAAAAATGGATTTAATGAAGGTGATTCTTTAAATGCCATAAAATGTAACAATGCATCTAATTGTGTGCTAAAACCCGATTGCCCGATACTATCGCCTTTTATAAATTTACTTGGGTAATTTGAAAAAGTTCCTCCGAGGTTGCCCGACAAGTTAATTGTAGAATTAAGTCCTTTCCAATAAGCAACTGAAAAGCCAAATGAATTATACCCAGGTTTAAAAAGGTAGTTATGCTGAAATGCGTTGATTGATGAGCCTTTTGATTTATAAAAAAAATTGTAATCAGTAAGATGTACATTAAAAGCAAAAAGATTTTGCTTTTTGGGGGCTGTATTTTGTGCACATAACTGGTTACATAATATGCAAAGCAATAATGCAAACTTTAAGCATTGCTGATTCATTTTAGGTATTGTTTGGACAATGATAACGTATATTAATATATTTTGGTATCATATTTATAAAAATCACTTAAATATTATATAAGTAACCAATTTAGTAAAATTTCACTTATTGATGTTTATCAGATTGTTGACTGTAAGTTTGCTTTCATTATTATTTACGGTTGAAACATACTAAATTTTAAACAATTGCATAATAATAGCAAACGTAAAAAATGCCAATATTTATATTAACAGTCATCAAAAAATTCAAGTGCATATTTCCTGTGGATTAGCTTTATAAGAGAAATTTATTACCTAATTTAAAAATGAGATTAATTAAATGGTAAATTTATACAGTAAACAACATGATTACAATGAAAACCATTAATAAAAAGTTATCACAAAAACAGCGTGAAGAGTTATTAAGTATTTTAAAAAAACGTTTTGAAAAAAACATAACTCGTCATAAAAACATTGACTGGGATACTGTACAGGCAAGATTGGTAAAAAGCAGTGAAAAACTTTGGTCGTTAAATGAAATGGAAGAAAGTGGTGGTGAACCTGATGTTGTAGGTTTTAATAAAAAAACAGGCGAATATATTTTTTATGATTGCGCTGCAGAAAGCCCTGCCGGACGCAGGAGTCTTTGTTACGATGAAGCAGCTTTAAAAAGCAGGAAAGAAAATAAACCAAAAGGAAGTGCCATGGCTATGGCTGAATATATGGGAATTGAAATATTAACAGAAGAGCAATACCGCACATTACAACAGCTTGGAAATTTTGATTTAAAAACTTCCAGTTGGGTACAAACGCCGATAGCAATAAGAAAAAATGGCGGTTCAGTTTTTTGCGACAGAAGATATAATGCTGTTTTCATTTATCACAATGGAGCAGAATCTTATTATGCTGCCCGGGGCTTTAGAGGTTTGCTGAGCGTGTAAGTTGGTTTAATTGCTTTTCAACATCACTTTTTTATTTCTTTAATTTTAGGCTATGACATTTAAATTAAATATTCATAAACTTCTCATTTCATTTCTACTTTACAGTTTTGTTTTTACTTTAACGGCTTCGGCACAAAATATAAAACCAATATTATATTATACCGTTAGTATGCCACAGCCATCATCTCAGTATTTTCATGTGGAGCTAACCAGCAGTGGCTGGCATTTGGACAACATTGATTTTAAAATGCCAAAATGGATGCCGGGTTATTATCAATTAATGAATTATGCTAAAGAAGTTGAAAATTTTTTAGTAAAAGACAAAAATGGGAATATCATCCCTGTAAAAAAATTGAATGAAAATACCTGGCGAGTGCCATCAAGCAATACAAACAGTTTGCATCTTAGTTATAATGTAAAAGCTACCAGGGCATTTGTTGCAACAAATTTTTTGGATAGCACACATGCTTATTTACTTCCGGCTGGTTTGTTTTTATATGTCGATGGATATATTAAAAACCCTGTTACTGTTAAAATAAATATGCCCAGGCATTGGAATAACATTGCAACCGGACTTACAAAAGTTGCAGGAAAAACCAATGAATTTACCGCACCCGATTTTGATATTCTATATGATTGTCCGCTACTGATTGGTAATCTTGAAGAACTTCCTTCTTTTAAAGTTAAAGGCGTTACGCATCGGTTTATTGGATATAAAATGAGCCAATTTAACAAAGAGTTGTTCATGAATAATTTAAAAAAAGTGGTTGAAGCGGCTGTTTCTATTATTGGCGACATACCATATAAAGAATATACTTTTATTGGCATTGGTCCCGGCCGTGGTGGAATTGAACACCTGAATAACACAACCATAAGTTTTGACGGCAGAGGACTTGAAACGGATGAAGGAATGAACAGGATTATGGTTTTTCTGGCACATGAGTTTTTTCATAATTATAATGTAAAACGCATTAGACCACTCGAATTGTGGCCTTTTGATTATGACAAAGCTAACCGTACAAATTTACTTTGGGTTAGCGAAGGCTTATCAGTATATTATGAATACCTGACAGTAAAACGAGCTGGTTTAATTACTGAACAAATGCTCTTTAATAATTTTGAAAGTAACTTAAATGCTATTGAAAATAATCCGGGAAGATTGTATCAGTCATTGATACAATCAAGTTACCAAACCTGGGGCGATGGACCATTTGGCACACAAGGAAAAGATCCGGGTAAATCAATTTCGTATTATGATAAAGGCCCGCTTGTTGGATTCATACTAGATTTTAGTATTCGACATGCTACAAAAAATAAAAAATCTTTAGACGATGTAATGCGCTATTTATACCATTACTATTATAAAAAACTACAGCGTGGTTTTACAGATGCTGAATTTCAACAGGCTTGTGAAGATGTAGCTGGTATATCACTGGCTTCCGAATTTGAATTTGTATATACAACCAAAGAGCCTGATTACAATCGTTATCTTGTTTATGCAGGATTACAATCTGCATTTGAAACAGATGCTGATAAAGGAAGAAAGAAGTTTACCATTAAACGAAAGGATACTTTGGATGCATTACAATCTGAAATTTTAAATACCTGGTTAAACAAATAAACCATTTTATAAACTAATATTATTTATGCCTAACCCTGGAAAATCATTATAAATAATTTTACCAAAATTAAATTTTACACTTTCGCCTATATCTTCTGCCAACAGTAATGGCCCATCCATGTCCACAAAATCTAACATTGGCGCCAGTTGTGCAATTGCAGCCGTACCAACCGAACTTTCATTCATACAACCTACCATCACCTGTAAATTCAATGTTTTTGCTTTTGCTATCATTCGCCTGGCTGGTGTAATGCCACTACATTTTGTAAGCTTAATATTAATGCCATGAAAATGACTGTAACATTTTTCAACATCCGTTTCAGCTACACAACTTTCATCTGCTATCAATGGCAAAACAGATTTTTCATATAAAATTTTCATTCCCTCCCAATCATCTTTTGCTAAAGGCTGTTCTACAAACTCAACTCCTAAATCTTTAAGTATAGGTATCTTTTGCAAAGCCTGTTCTAAAGTCCAGCCTGCATTTGCATCTACTCTAAATTTTGCATCGGTATGTTTTCTTAATGCTTCCACCATTTCCAAATCGCCCTCAACGCCTGTTTTTATCTTATAAACCGGCCAGGGTTTTTCTTTCATTTTTATAACCATGTTTTCTACCGTGTCAATTGCAATGGTATAATCAGTAAGTGGTGCAGTGGCAGTATCGAGTTGCCATAATTCGTGTAATTGTTTTCTTTTTAGTTTACCATAAATATCCCATCCGGCCATATCTAATGCACAAACTAAAAACGAATTGGCTGGAAAAAGATGATGCAAATAATGCCAGTAACGTTCGGGGTCGGAGAAAGCGAATTTTTCTATAAATATTTTTTTTCTTTCAATATCTTCTACCATTTTTTCTACCGGGATATTATAATAACTTATAGCCGGCGCTTCGCCATATCCTTTAATCCCCATAAAATCGAGTTGTACTATTAATGTAGGCTGATGTGTTTTGGTTCCTTTTGAAATGGTGAATGGATGATGAAAAGGAAGGTTATATATTTTGTAAGTAAGTTTCATTTTCTGGTTTATTCAATATTGAAAAACAAAAAATAATTATCTACCACTTGCTTTCACATTGGTTTTCAGTTCTTCATTAAATTCTGTTTCTTTCAACAGATCTTCCAGGTTCAGGTGCATACGGTAGTTCCAGTAATAATTAGGGTTTGCCGGGTTATTAATTCTTTCTTCGGATGGATTTTTGCGGCGCAATGTTGCATGCATACCCAGCAAATCCTGCATTTGAAATACACTCCAAATAGCCGGCGAATATAAATGTTGCAGAATGATTTCTTTATTTATCCAGGGCTCACAGTATTTTGGTGGCATACCTGTTTGCCCCATAATATTATTGAAAAAACGTTTGGTTTTATTTTCATCTTCTTCCCACCATGCCCTGATGGTACTCATATCGTGGGTTGATGGTGATACTACACTTAAATACGGTGCATCGTTGGGATGAAAAAATTCAATACCTGTTTTCTTAGGCATCCTTTGAATTTCCAGGCTAAGAATGCCAAGTTTTTCCATTACTTCGGGCACACAATGCGGTACCATTCCTAAATCTTCGCCGCAAACAAGCATATTGGTATTTTGTTTTAACCCTGGCAATTTTTTCATTGCTTCTTTACGCCACAGTTCATCCTGGCGGCGAAAAAAATAATTGATGTATAATTTTTGTAACTCAACCTGCGAATGTGGATCCAGGTTATTAAATGAGCTGGTATCTTCCATTGAAATTCGAAAATGAAATTTCTGGCCACCAAATTCTTCATCATCAAAAAATATAACATTGCTTATCAGATCAAACAGACCTTGTTTAATTTTACTATCGGCATCATTTAGTCCGTCAAAATAATTTTCTACTTTTCGTTGTGTGTTAAATTTTGTTTTAAGCTTGTCTTTATCTAAGAATGTTTTTTTAACCTCTTCTTTTTTATCGCCAAAAATTTGGGTTAATACATCTTCATTAATAAAAGGTTTTGTATATCTATACCTTTCGAATAAGATATTTTTACCAAAAATTTCGTTTATAGATATTGGAATGGCAGGTACAAACCTACCCATGATACCTTCCACTGCATGTGAAGGTATCGTCCAAATACGAAAGAAACCGAGTATATGATCAATCCTAAAGGCATCAAAATAATTACTCATCTGCTCAAAACGCATGCGCCACCAGGTGAAATTATTTGCCTGCATCTTCTTCCAATTGTATGTAGGAAATCCCCAGTTTTGTCCCTTGGTGGTAAATGCATCTGGCGGCGCCCCTGCCTGTGCATCCATGTGGTATAATTCAGGTTCCATCCATGCATCTACACTATCTCTGCAAATACCAATGGGTATATCGCCTTTTATAATTACTGCATTTTTATGTGCATAATCAGTAGCTGCTTTTAATTGCAAATGCAGATGAAATTGTATAAAGTAATGAAATGCGATTTCGTCATAATGTTTTTGCCGTGAATCAATTAATTGCTGTATGGCGCTTTCATCATATTGCACCTGTTGTTTCCATTTTGAAAAATCGGCTGTATTGTATTTATCACGCAGGTAACAAAATGCGGCATAAGGCTCCAGCCAATAACGGTTCATTTCAAAAAACGACAAATAAGCAGCATCATTTTTAAATGAATCTTTTTGAAGCTGATACAACTCTTTCAGCACATCCAGTTTTATTTTTAAAACCTGTTCGTAATCAATTTCCTTAAGTGCGTTTAATGTTGTTTTCTTTTTTGTTGTACGCTTTATTACATCGGCACCCGTTTTACCGGCAACGGCTTCCAGGTTTATAAGCAAAGGATGTAAAGCAAAGGCAGAGATAGCCGAGTAAGGATATGAGTCATGCCAGGTGTAAGTTGCTGTTGTATCATTGATGGGTAATAATTGTATCATACTTAACCCGGTAGCCATTGCCCAGTCAACCAATAGTTTTAGGTCGGTAATTTCGCCTACACCCATTCCATTTTTACTGCGTAACCCAAAAACGGGAATGGCTACACCGGCCCCTTTCCAATTAATATTTTGAAGGTTTGCAAAACCATCGTGTATTATATTGATTGTATTTTCTGTTTCTGGCGAAAGTAATAACCTGTTATTCCCTTCTTCGAACCTAACAAACTGTTTATCTTTTTTATTATAAATACCATATTTATAAGTAAACGGAAAAGCCTCTCCCGGTAAATTAAGTCTGCCAGTAAACCAATTACCATCCTTATGCATTGGCACTGTTTTATCTTTTGCCCAGTTATGTAACACAGCAGCCGAACCGCCAATACATAAAATTTCATGCGTTCCAAGTAATGGTGCCTTTACTCTAAATTCGTGGGTAAATTTTTTAGTTGACTTTTCATTACTTTTTTCTGCTGCAGGAATATTTAGCAGTACATTTTTAAATGGAGAAGAATAGAAAACATTTTCTACCGTTCCCGGATGGTTCCAAACATCGGTAAGTACTATCCGCTGCGTTTTAAATTTAGTAATATCAATAATTCTGTCATCCCCGAATTCAGCAATATCATCGGTGTTTGCTTCTCTTAGGATATATTTATATTGAATTGTATTTGCTTTATGCTTTTCGTCAATCTCTACATAACCATGCCAAAACTGGTCATTCAGATATTCTAGTAAAAAAGCCTTTTCAAAATCGTTATTTCCTAAAGTTTCTGTATTACCCGAAACCAAAATAGCCTGACCGAATTTTGTTGAGTAACGTAAATAAAAATGTAAAACCATCCATTTAGGGTTAAGAAATGCAAGATAACACTTTACAAAAAATAAATGTTGTATAGAATAAAAAGTATGTGATAAAAAGTTCTGCCTTATATTTGCATAAAAAGAAAAGACATGGAAACAACCAAAAAAAGGACTGGCCTGTACTGGATATTATTTTTATTATCTGTTGTTGGTTTTTTTGCAGTTTTATGGTCGCCAATTGGCTCTTACTGCTCTATGGTATTACCTTTTAATACTACTTTTTTAGCCAAGGCGTTGGATTTATTGTAATTTTTCCCTTAGCTTAAAAGTATTTTCATTTGGGCATTTGCCTGCACAACATTAGTTACCGCTAACAAAATCGGGACGTACACTTAAGTTATTCCTGAATTTAAACCGCAGGTTACTATTTAGTTCAATTTTAAAAACATTCATATTACCATTTGTACGGGGAAAATAATACCATTTCAACTCAATGGTGCCAAAAACCAGGTTGTCGTTACGGGTACGTACTCCACCACCAACAGCGGTAAAAATATCACTATACTTAAGCCCTAATGTTGATGGTTTTACTAAAATTCCATCGGCAAACATAAAAGGAGCAAACCTAAAACCTAAAAACTTTTTTGTATTATAAAAAACTGTCTCGGTTTTAATTGTGGCTCTTAAATCCGATTTAAGGCTATCATTATTAAAATAAGGTAAACCGTAATTGCTGTTTAAATATAATGGCAGGTTGAGTGCAGGATTTACCTGTGCTGCAATACCTGTGCTTATAAAAAATCGGTTATACCAGTTTTGCCTGATTTTTTTTAACCTGCTGAAATGATTGATATCAAACAATAGGTCAACATCTTCAAACCGGTGGCGAAAATAGTATCCACCAAATTTTAAGGTGTAATCAAAATATTTTCCCTGGTTTTTAAAATTCGATAATGATAACACAATACCACCGTATGGCCTTTTAAAATTTTGTTTATTGATATAGCCTGTTGTAACCGCAGCACTAAATCCTTCCGGAATATCTTCCACAACACCAAAGCCGTAAATGAAACTTGTTTTATAAAATACCTGTTTAAAAATATTAAAGGATGCAAGCGCTCCTTCATAATCGGCAAAGCTTGGATTATAAACTTTTTGTGCCTTTTGAGGAATTACCTGGTAAAATTGTTTGAAACCCCTTAATGCCAAAAACTTGTGTACCCTTATTTCTTTGTTTGCATACAGCGAACGTTTGCTATCCAAGCTGTAACCAAACCAGCCATCTAAAGAGTAATAAGCATATTTAAAATCGGATAAATAAACCGAATCGGTGTTATACACATTACGGGTGCGCCGGTAGCTCCATTCCATTGCGCCGGTAGAAGGTTTGTAAGCCGTTACCAACGGTTTTTCGAGACGAGTATAAAAAACTGTTTCCTGGTTTCTATCACTGCTAAAAGCTTTTCCATAATCCTGGTAGCCTATCGTATAATCAATAAAAGATCCGCCTATATTCCTGCTTACTAATTCGCCACCAATCCCTCGTGGTGGGTTTCTGTCTGATTCATAATATCCGCTAAGCAACAAGCGGGTGCCAGTACCTAAAAAGTTTTCTTCCCTTATTTCACCCCTTCCTCTTGTTGTGCTACTAATAAGCAATTTGCCGCCAATAGAAAATACATCTTTTGTTAATACAATTATATCAACAGAATCGGGCGAAGCCTGTATAGAATCAATAAATATCTTTACATCTTTTATATAGGCAAGTTCTCTTAAAAAACGTTCATTATCGGCTAAAAGATAAGGAAACACTGGGTCTCCTTCCCTGAAAAAAAGGTTTTTCCTTATAACTTCTTCCCTGGTATTTTTATGCAGATGTTTACCAATTTTTATGCCCAGGTTATCCTTAATTTGTGTGGTATCGTTAATGTCATATTCAAAACCAAGTTGTATGGTTTCGATATGGCGAATAATTTTTCCATTAAATTTCAGAAAAGGGTTTTCTAATTTAGCAGGTACCTGCTCAGGCGGAGTGGTAGAAATGCTACGGCCGATACGACCTAAAATGCCCTTTTTTTTCGCCAGAAAAAAAACATCGTTCTTTTGAGTGGTATCCTGCGCTAAAAGTAAAGTGGGTAAAAATAAAAAGGTGATACTTATAATGCTATTATAAAAAACCTTTTTAATCATTTCGGGTAACTGTTAATGCCTTTTTAAAAAGTTAAAGGTATTAAAGTTAGCGTCCACAATGCGCTTTACCAATAATAATTTGGCTAATTACTGTTAAAAACAGTATTATGCTATATAAGTTTAAATCTTTTGGATTTACCTTACTGAACGGGTGCTTCTATAATGATTATTAGCAGCTTGTTGCATACTAATATCGGGCGAACAGGAAGCAATAAAACAAATGATTACAAACAGTGTAAAAAGTGTTTTCATAAGATTAGTTTTAAGGATTAAATACAATTACACTATAAATGTAATCCTCAAAATTAATTTTTGCATCAGTGAAAATGCCCTAATTTTTTAGTATATGCACTTGTGGATAATACGAATCAATTAACTTAAAAAAAATTACTTAATCATATAATTGATTGAAAGCGTTTGAGAAAGCCAAGCTTTAAGTTTATTTAAGTTTACTTTCCAAATCAAGGTCAAATTTTCTGGCTGTTTCTTTTGCCAGTTCATACCCTGCATCTGCATGGCGAATAACACCCATGCCCGGATCGTTTCGAAGTACCCGGCTTAATCTTTCATCAGCCTCCTGGGTACCATCGGCAACAATCACCATTCCTGCATGTATGCTATAGCCCATACCTACGCCACCACCATGATGCAGGCTTACCCAACTTGCACCGCCTGCTGTGTTTACCAATGCATTTAAAATGGGCCAGTCGGCTACCGCATCGCTGCCATCCAGCATTGATTCGGTTTCACGATTAGGAGATGCAACAGAGCCTGTATCTAAATGATCTCTTCCTATTACAATTGGTGCTTTTACTTTACCGGAACGTACCAGTTCATTAAAAGCAAGTCCGGCTTTTTCCCGGTCGCCTTGTCCTATCCAGCAAATACGGGCTGGTAATCCCTGGAATGCAATCTTTTCCTTTGCCATTTTCATCCAGCGTATCATACCTTTATTTTCAGGAAATAATTCCATCATTAATTTATCTGTAACTGCAATGTCTTCCGGATCGCCGCTTAATGCAGCCCATCTAAATGGGCCTTTACCTTCGCAAAACAATGGACGTACATACGCAGGTACAAAACCCGGAAAATCAAAGGCATTATCAAGTCCTTTTTCTTTTGCACGGGCTCTAATGTTGTTGCCGTAATCAAAAGTTATAGCGCCCAGTTTTTGTAATTCCAACATCAGTTGTACATGCAGGTACATACTTTGGTAACTGCGTTCAATATATTCTTCGGGATTTTGTTCCCGTAGAATATTTGCTTGCTCATTATTTAATGTATGTGGTACATAACCAACTAATGGGTCGTGTGCGCTGGTTTGATCGGTTAATGTATCGGGAACAATTTTTCTCTCTATCAATCTTTGCAACAAATGAACGGCATTACACAAAACACCAATGCTGATAGCTTTACCCTGGGCTTTATATTTTAATGCAGCATCAATGGCTTCATCTATAGCTGTATATTTTTCATCCAGGTACCTGGTTTCAATACGTTTGTCAATACGCCACTCTTCTACTTCGGCAACAAGGGCAACACCTTCGTTCATAGTTATTGCCAGGGGTTGAGCGCCACCCATGCCACCCAAACCTGCTGTAACATTTAAAGTTCCTTTAAGTGTTCCTTTAAAATCTTTATTGGCAGCAGCTAAATACGTTTCATAAGTTCCCTGCACTATACCCTGGCTACCTATATATATCCAGCTTCCGGCAGTCATTTGTCCATACATCATCAATCCCTTTTTTTCCAGTTCATCAAAATGTTTCCAATTTGCCCAGTTAGGTACTAACTGACTGTTGCTGATGAGAACTCTTGGGGCATCTTTATGAGTTTTTAATATGCCAACCGGTTTACCACTTTGTATCAAAAGGCTTTCATCATTTTCTAAAATTTTTAATCCTTTTATGATGCTATCAAGCGCTTCAAAATTACGGGCAGCTTTTCCACGGCCACCATAAACAATTAAATCATCGGGCCGTTCTGCTACTTCGGGATTAAGGTTATTGAGCAACATACGTAAAGCTGCTTCCTGTATCCAGCCTTTGCAGGTAATTTGGTTACCTGTTGGAGTTTTGTATTTTATGGGGTCGTACTTTCTTTCTGTAGTTACATTATTCATAATTAAATTTATTTTTAAAAGGATACAAACTTTTTTTCGAATCTTAAATGGCTTTCGATGTATCTTTTTACTCCATTTCTTTTTTTATAAATTCCACCGCTTTCATCATATCATTATGTAAAATCCTGTCGGCATTATTAAAACTTATTTCTTTTCTAAAAGCTGATATTATTTTTTCTAATTGAAGTGATGTTTGCTGTGGCCGGCGAAACTCTACTGCCTGTATTGCAGTTAATAATTCAATAGCCAAAATTTTCTCAACATTATCAATAACCCTTTTGCATTTGGTAGCCGCATTGGCTCCCATGCTAACATGGTCTTCCTGGTTATTGCTGCTTGGTATTGTATCTACCGATGATGGTGTACATAATTGTTTGTTTTCACTAACAATGCCTGCTGCTGTATATTGAGGAATCATTAACCCTGAATTAAGGCCTGGGTTTGAAACAAGAAATGCCGGCAAACCTCTTTGCCCACTTATTAACTGATAGGTTCTTCTTTCAGAAATACTACCTAACTCTGCCATGGCAATACTTAAAAAATCGAGCGTTATGGCCAATGGTTGTCCATGAAAATTACCACCGCTTAAAATCAAATCATCATCAGGAAATATATTGGGATTATCTGTTACCGAATTTATTTCTTTTATAAAAACGCTCAAAACATAATCAAAACTATCTTTAGTGGCGCCATGTACCTGAGGAATGCAACGGAATGAATAGGGATCTTGTACTTGTTGCTTTTTTGTAGCTGCAATTGAACTGCCATTTAATAACCGGCGAATGGTTGCCGCTGTTTTTACCTGGCCATTATGCGAACGTACTTTATGAATGTTTTCATGCAGCGGTTCTATTGTACAATCAAAAGCATCAAAACTTATAGCAGCAATAATATTTGCCCAGTTTATAAGCCTGTTGCATTGAATTAGGTTGTGCAATCCATAAGCTGTCATAAACTGGGTGCCGTTTATCAATGCCAATCCTTCTTTACTTTTTAATTCAACCGGTTTCCAGTTGAATTTTTTTAATACTTCAGATGCTGGCATTTTTACCTGGTGATGATACACTTCGCCTAAACCAATCAAAGGCAAACTTAAATGACTAAGTGGCGCCAGGTCGCCGGAAGCGCCCAATGAGCCTTGTGTATAAATAACAGGAAGCACATCATTATTGTACATGTTTATCAACCTTTCTACCGTACTTGTTTGCACACCCGAATTTCCATAGCTGAGCGATTTAATCTTAAGTGCAATCATCAATTTCACAATATCGGCAGGCACTTCTTCTCCCATACCACAGGCATGAGATTTAATCAGGTTGCATTGCAATTCCTGTAATTGTGTTTTATCAATGCGTATGTTTTGCAAATAACCAAAACCTGTGTTGATGCCATAAAATAAATTATCAGAATCATTCAACTTCTCATCTAAAAAACTGCGGCACTTATTAATTCGGTTGTAAGCATCATTGGTTAAAGAAACCTGTTGATTGTGTTTCAATAAATTTTTTACCTGGGTAAAATCAGTTGTTTCCTTGTCTAACGGTAAATAGTTATCACTCATTTAAAAGTTCAATTAATTTGGGCAATCGTATAAAAAAATTAACTTGGGCAAAAGTAACACAAAAACAGCTTTTATATATGGGATTATTAGCTCTTGCTATAGCGCCGGGAATTGCCATCTGCATATTTATTTATTTAAAAGATAAATATAATAAAGAGCCTCTTGGACTGCTCTTGCTTAGTTTCATTTTAGGCATGTTAAGTACCATTCCAGCCATTATTTTACAAATTATTTTTACAAAACCTGTTGAAAGATTAATGGGCGAAGGCATACCATACACACTTGTATTTGCTTATTTGATTGTTGCACTAAGTGAAGAAGGCAGTAAATTTTTATTTGTACGGTTGGCGCCTTACCGGCGCAGGTTCTTTGATGATCCATTTGATGGCATTGTATATGCAGTTATGGTTAGTATGGGCTTTGCTACACTCGAAAATATTGGTTATGTGTATCAACATGGCGTGGCTACTGGTATTATGCGTATGTTTTTATCGGTGCCTGCACATGCTACATTTGGAGTTTTAATGGGCTATCACATGGGCCTTGCTAAATTTGATTCTGCCAACAGAAAAAAATTTATGTTTTTAGCTATTTTTTGGCCGGTAGTTTTTCATGGCACATTCGATTTCTTTTTATTTTTAGGAAGTAATTGGCTTCATTTTGCTGGTGCTTTAATATCTTTTATTGTGGCAGTAAGATTATCTTTAAAACTCATTAAACAAAAACAAAGCCTGTCGCAGTCGCATTTTATAAATATTGATAACAATATAAATGGCAGCAAGGATTTTCTTTAAATTTTATAAAATGAAAAAAAATATTTTAAAATATATTATAGTAATGCTAATGTGCCAGTATGGTTTTATTACAACTGCACAAACTGTGAAGTTGCTTAATTCGGGCACTAAGGCATCGCTGCGTGGGCTTAGTGTTGTTAACGACAAGATTGTTTGGGTAAGTGGTAGTGGCGGCACAGTTGGCCGCTCGGTTGATGGTGGAGAAAACTGGACCTGGATAACGGTGAAGGGTTTTGAAAAAACCGATTTTAGAGATATTGAAGCATTTGATAAAAACACTGCCATCATTATGGGCATTGCATCGCCTGCGTATATTTTAAAAACAACTGATGCTGGTGAAAACTGGAAAATAGTTTATGAAAATAAAGACAGCAGTATGTTTATGGATGCCATGGAATTTTGGAACGAACAAAGTGGTATTGTAATTGGCGACCCCAAAGACAATAAGATTTTTATTGCCCGAACATTTGATGGTGGAGACACATGGAGAGGAATTCCTGAAAGCAATATCCCCACTGCCGAAAAAGGAGAAGCATTTTTTGCCAGCAGTGGTACTAATATTCGTAAATTAAATAAAAGTGAAGCAGTATTTGTGAGTGGTGGTTTACGCAGCCGGTTATTTACCAGAGATAAAAAAATAGACCTGCCTATTTTGCAGGGTAGTGAAACCACCGGTGCAAATTCTATGGCAGTAAAAAACAAAAATTGCATGATAATGGTAGGGGGTGATTTTAATGCAAAAAATGATACTACTAAAAACTGTGTTATTACCTTAAATGGCGGTAAAAGTTTTTTAACTCCAGTAATTGGGCCACATGGTTACCGCAGTTGCGTTGAATACCTGGAAAAGAAAAACTGGATTTGCTGCGGATTAAATGGAGTGGATTATAGTACAGATGAAGGGCAACACTGGGCCTGGATTAGCAAAGAAAGTTTTCATGCGGTACGCAAAGCAAAAAAAGGTAATGCCGTTTATCTTTCTGGTGGTGGTGGCAGAATAGGAAAATTAGTTTGGGATTAATTAAATTACCTGCACTTAAGACCTGTTTCTTCCAAAAATAATATTTACTAATGCCAGCAATACCACAGCCCCAATAGCTGCTGTTAAAATATAATTTAGCCAGCCTTTACCTGTATTTATTTGCACGCCTAATTTTGGCAGCAACCAATAGCCAATAAAACCGCCTATAATTCCTACCACAATATTTCCTATCAACCCAAGTCCTCCGCCCTGAAAAACCAGCCCACCAAGCCAGCCGGCAACAGCGCCTAAAACTAAAATAATGATGATTGATGATGCATCCATAATAATTGTTTTAATTGTTTAATACTGTATGATGATATATAGCTGCTTAAAAATTTAAAACGCAAATACAATATACAATTAAAAAGCCCGATTCGGCAAAGAACCAGGCTTTATAATTTTAATAGAATAAATTTGAAAGAGAGAACAGCTACAGTGGCGGAATACTATTTTTCAGTACATTATCCTTTAATTACCCATTTTTTCTTCTGTATTCCAATTCAAATTCCTTAACCCATGAAGCTCCGGTATCATCACTTCTTTCGCCAAGCTGCATTACTTTATTTTCATTGATTTTGGTAAATGTTAAGCGCCTCATAAAAGCCCTGCCTCCGGGGCCGGTTACTTTATCGGCATAAAAAACTAGTTTTCCTTCTCCGGCTTCTCCCCTCAGATATTCTGTGGTATTGCCGGTATTGTCGGTCCAGGTTTGTTGCCATTGTTTAGTTGCGGTATTATACGAATTGAAACTCTTACCAGAAAAAACCAACCCCTTCTGCATACCTGTACTGGTCCATTCTTCCAGGATTACACAACTATCCAATATTAGTGAAATTTTGCTATCCCCTGCTTTTCCTTTAACGCCAAATACTTCCCATTTGCCTATCCAAAAATCAAATTTCCGGAACTCCAGACTCGAACAGGGTAATTGTGAAAAAGAAAATGAGGAAATAAATAAAAAGAAGATGAAAATATTTTTTTTCATAGCTGTAATTTTTTAATGAAGACAAGAATGTATACAATAATGCTTCTTCATTCATCCATGAAATCTAACAGTAAATCCGGTAAATTTAGCCGCTTATAAAAATAATTTCCAAATAAGTTTAATTAAGGCTTCTGAAATCAACAGGTACCAATTTACTTACACCAGCTTCCTGCATGGTTACACCATAAATCACATCCACCGCACTCATGGTCATTTTATTGTGCGTTACAATGATAAACTGACTGTTTTCACTGAATTTTTTAATCATCTGTGTAAACTTACCTACGTTGGCGTCATCAAGCGGTGCATCTACTTCATCTAAAATACAAAATGGCGCAGGCTTTATTAAATAAATAGCAAACAGTAAGGCAGTTGCGGTTAATGTTTTTTCTCCACCGCTTAACTGTCCAATTGATGAAGGACGTTTACCTTTTGGCTTGGCAATGATATCAATATTTGTTTCCGCCAGGTTTTCCGGGTCAACCATTATCATATCTGCCATATCATCTTCGGTAAACAATGCTTTAAAAACTTTCTGAAAATTATCTCTTACTTTATTAAATGTATCTAAAAATTGCTGATTGGCGGTAGCTTCTACTTCCTGAATGGTTAGCATCAGGCTTTCTCTTGCAGTTACCAGGTCGTTTTTTTGTTCCAGAATAAAATCGTAACGCTTCTTCATCTCAGTATAAGCTTCAATTGCTGTTGGATTGATTTCTCCAATATTTTCAAGACGTTTACGCTGTTTTTCATTTTTTTCTTTTAGTTCTTCAAGTGGCGTATCGGTTGTTCTTGGCTCATCAATTATAACATCAAGATCAACTTTAAACTCAACATTCAAACGCTCTTTCATACCTGCAAGCTGAAGTTTTAAATCTGTAAGCTTATCCTTTATTTCTGTAAGTAAAGTATCAATTCCTTCTTTTGATTTGTGCTTGCTCTTTAGCTCACTTTCTTTTTCAGTAAGGGCATTTCGAAGATTGTAATACAACTGGTCGGCTTCGTTCAACGCTTTTTCTTCACTTTCTTTGTTTTGTAGCATGGTAATAACCAATGCTTCAAGTTCTTTTAACTGGTTAGCAGTTTCGGCAATATTTGCAGTGGCTTCTGTAAGTTGTGTATTGCTGTTTTGTATTTGAATTTTCAAATCATTCAGTTGATTTGATTTAAATTCAAGCTCTTGTTTTAAGGATACAACTTTGCTTTGTTGTTTTGTAAACTGCAGGTTACTATCGTTAAACGTATTGGTGGCTTTATTATAATCTTCCTCGGCAGATGCATAATCGCTTTCAATCAACTGCATCCTTTCTGCAAGTTCTTTAATTTGGTTATTAAACTTCTCTAACAGCTCCCTGGTACTGGCTATTTCGTTTTGATTGTTTTGCAGTTGCTTTTCCAGTTCGGCAATTCTTGCTGTACTAGTTTCTTCTAAATGCGTTAGGTTTTCAATCTTATTTTGCAATGAAAAGACCAAGTTGGTAAGATTATTAATTTCCTGCTGAACCTGTTTAATGGCATTTTCATTCAACTGCTCATTATAAGCTATCACTTCGCTGTGATGTTCTTGAATGGCGGTTTTTAAAGAATTAACAATAATTTCTTGTGAGGTTATTGCTTCAATTAATTTTTCAAGGTTTTTAGCACGCCCAATTTTTTTTCCTTCAAATAAACCAACGCTTCCGCCTGTTAACGAAAACTTTCCTTTTACATATTTACCTGTTTTTTCCAGTATCACTGCTCCATTACTGTTGTGTAAGGCGTCTTCATTTTCAGCAATAAATACATTACCCAGTAAATGTTTGGCAAGATTTGCATACCTGTTGTCAATTTCTACCACTTGCAATGCTGCAATGGTTCCATTGGGCTGCTGGCTACTTTCAATATCGGTAAACTTATCCAGCAAAAAGAAATTTGCTTTTCCTTTTTTGTTTTCATCCAATAAATGAATGGCTCGTAAACCTTCTTCCAAATTATTAACAACATAGTAATTCAGGTATGGTTCCAGTACATTTTCAACAGCTGCCCGGTAATCTTCTTTTACATAAATAATATCGCTTAATAAGGGTGCAGTATAGTTCCAGGCAGGATTGTTGTGTAAAAACTTTACACTCTCGGGGTAGCCTTCCATGGAATCAATTAGGCTTTTCAGCAAATCATGCTCATTCTTCCTGCTGTCTAATGTGCGGCTTTCTGCAGCCAGTTCATTGCGTAAGCCTTCCATTTTATTCTGCGTTTGCAGAATCTGTACTTTGGTAAATTCGTGATGATCCTGCAACTGTTGCAGTTCTTTTTTCTTTTGTTCCAGATCAACCTCTTTAGATGCCTTTTCTGGCTGTAATTGTTGTAACTGGTTTTGTCTTTGTGTTTTTTCTTCTTTTATTTGGGTTACAGTTCGTTGTAAATTTTGGATAGACGTATCGGCCACAGCTACTTTCTTTTCTGCCTCAAACTGGTCTCGCTGTATTACCTGGTTTTGTTTACGCAATTCATCAATAAGACTGCGTTTATCATCAAATATTTTTCGTTTTTCTTCAACAGCGGATTTAAGGTTGGCCAGTTTGCTTTCAAAGTCCTGCAATTGAATTTCGTCTTCACTAATTTGGTTTCCGGTAAATTGAATACTTTCATCAAGTCCCTTTAACTGGCCTTCGGCTTTTTTCAAAAATTCCTGAAGCCCGGCTTCTCTTTCTTTTAAGTATTGCAACCGTTGTCCACTTAGGCTCTTTTCGTTTTCTTTGCCACGTACTGCATCAAGCATTTCATTAAATGCATGTTGCATGTTTTGCAGGGCTTTCTCTTTTTCAATTAGCCCAAATTTTTCCTGTTCAAGCAATGCTTCTTCTTTAGCAATAGCAGTTTCCAGTTCAATACGTTTATCAACTTCGTTTTTTTGTTTTTCGTTCAGGTCGTGATAAGTGATATTGAAACCTTCCAATGCAGCTTTAGCCAGTTCTATACTAACTTCTTTGTATTCTTTTTTTATCTCAAAATATTTCTCGGCTTTTTTTGCCTGGCTTTCGAGGCTTTTTAACTGGTTATTAATTTCAAAAAGCAAATCTTCAATACGGGCAAGATCCTGTTCGGCAGCATCTAATTTTAACTTAGCTTCTTTTTTACGGGTTTTGTATATAGAGATTCCTGCTGCCTGTTCCAACATTTTACGGCGGCTAAAATCCTTATCTTTTATTATATCATCCACCATGCCCAATTCAATAATGGCATAGCTATCGTTACTCACGCCTGTATCCATAAACAGGTTATGAATATCTTTAAGGCGGCAAGCCACATCATTCAACCGGTATTCACTTTCTCCGCTTTTATAATATTTACGAGTAACTGTTACGGTGCTAAACTCGGTAGGCAACAGGTTTTTTGTATTATCAAACGTAAGGCTTACTTCGGCAATACCACTGGCGCTACGGGTTTTGCTACCATTAAATACCAGGCTTTCCAGGTTTTCGCTACGCAGGTTGCTTATTTTATGTTCTCCAATTACCCAGCGAATACTATCAACAATATTGCTTTTACCGCAACCATTGGGGCCTATCACCCCGGTTATGCCTTCATCAAAATTAAGTACGGTTTTATCGGCAAAACTTTTAAATCCTTTAATTTCTAAACTCTTTAAACGCACGGTTTTCTATATTTTATGTAAGAGGGCAAATATAAAGTAATGAACCTATAGAAAATTGTGAATTTTTACAGCAAATTGGCATAGTTATACACAGTTTATGCAATTACTTAAGTAGGGCTATTTTCTATACATAAATAATATTATTTTTAAGTATAAATAGTTATCATGCCTAAGAGAATATTTATTGCATTTGCTATCATAGTCTGTATCGCCTCCTGCAAATCAAAAGATGCTTTTAACTACAGCCAGGATTTTGTTAAAAAAGAAAAAAGCCTGTTACCGGATATTACCAAAACCGAAGAAAATGTAAAACGTTATATGGATAAAGAGCAATATGACAGTATTGCTATTGCTGGTGAAAAAATGGTGGAATTGATTAACAGTAAGATTAAGGAAGTTAGGAACGAACCTGCACCTGATGCTAAAGAAGCGGAAAATTTTAAAGAAGCCTGTGTACGTTATTTTGAATTTATAAAAAGCATGTACATCGGTTACGAAAATTATGGTAAAGCCTCTACCAAAGAACAAAGAGAAACAGCAATGACTAATCTTGTAGATATTACTATCAAAAAAAAAGATGCTATCAATGCAATACAGCTTGCTCAACAAAAATATGCTGATGCCAACGGTTTCAGGCTTGAAAGTTTTAAAAAATAGCATCAACACTCATTAAAAACTTACAGTTAAAATTTATAAAAAATAAAAGAATATTGTTTATAATACGAAGCAATTCGTATCTTGTTTAAAAATTATAGTATGAAAATTATATTTTCCTTGTTTTTCATATTTGCAGCCTCTGCAGTTTTTGCTCAACCAAAACTCATCAGCCAGGCTACCATCACTACAAAAACAACCATTGTAGCTCCTGAAGGAGAAGAAGAACAATCCAGAACTTTTACTTCTGAAGATGGCCAGGAGAGAACGATAAGATTTAACAGAGGAGACGGAGAAACAAAAACCGTTACTACCCTTAAAAATGAAATGGTAAAAACTTTTTCAGAAAGCGATATGGGACGTACAACTTTAATAAGAGACAATGCAAAAAAAATAACCACAACCATTATGGAAATAATGGGTAAAAAAACCGGGTATTATGCAACTGATGAAGAACAGGAACAAATGGCTAAACGTATAGACAGCATGATGCAAAGCAGAAACCAGCAGTTTTCATTTGGAAACAACAGAACAGCAACTGTTTTTAAAACAGAATATATAGATGCGTCGAAAAAGATTGCAGGTTATACATGTAAAAAAGCGTTGGTTATTGGCACCAGGGCTAACAACAAGACCGATACAACAGTTGTTTGGTATTGCCCCGATTTTAAACTACAGCACATCAGCAGCACTGGCGGAAGTTTAGGCGGCTTTGCCGCTATGACAGCCATAGCCCAACCTACCGGAATGGAAGATTTGAATGGTTTTCCAATGGAGTATGAAAAAAATATGAGCCGGGGCAGAAAGATGACCGTACAGGTAACCAAACTGGTTATTGATAAAGAAGTAGCAGACAAAGAATTTGAAATATCAAAAGATATAGAATTAAAAGCCATGAAAGATATGCAAAATGGCGGTGGCCCGGGAGGAATGAGGATAGTGGTTGGAGGATAATTATTTGTTTAAAAAATAACCTTTACTTTTTAAAAATAAAATATACAGCAAGAATTAAAAAGATAAAACCAATTAAATGATTTACGCTGAAAGTTTCGTTTAAAAACTTTCAAAGTAAAAATTGTAAATACTATTAAAGTAATCACATCCCGCTAGCTGAAGGCCATAAAAAAATCCTATCAAAAAAAATTGATAGGATCTATTGAGAAGGATTCTCTTATGCTATAAAATCTTCAATGTTTATTTCACTTCTTCAAAAGGTACGTCTTCTACTTTGCTTTCGTTATTAGCATCGTTGGCATTACCATTGCTTCCGGTATCGGCACCCTGCTGTTGTGCTCCGGCTTGTTGCTCTTGAGTAGCTTTGTACATATCTTCACTGGCCGCTGTCCAGGCAGCATTCAATTCAGTCATGGCTGTTTCAATGGATGCAAGATCCTGGCTTTTATGTGCATCTTTTAATTTGGTTAAAGCCGATTCGATAGTTGTTTTTTTATCTGCAGGAATTTTATCAGCATATTCTTTCAGTTGTTTTTCTGTTTGAAAGATGAGGCTGTCGGCTGCATTTACTTTTTCAACTTTTTCTTTTTCTTTTTTATCCGTTTCTTCATTGGCTTTGGCGTCATTCTTCATCTTTTCAATTTCTTCTTTACTTAAGCCGCTACCACTTTCAATACGTATCTTTTGTTCTTTTCCGGTGCCTTTATCTTTTGCTGTAACATGTAAAATACCATTGGCATCAATATCAAAAATTACTTCAATTTGTGGTACACCTCTTGGTGCCGGTGGAATGCCATCCAGGTTAAAAGTACCCAGGCTTTTGTTTTGGCTGCTCATTGGCCTTTCGCCCTGCAGTACATGAATTTGCACGCCGGGCTGGTTATCACTGGCAGTTGAGAATGTTTCAGATTTTTTTGTAGGAATGGTTGTGTTACTATCAATCAACCTTGTCATAACACCACCCATGGTTTCAATACCCAGGCTTAACGGCGTTACATCCAACAGCAATACATCTTTAATATCGCCACTTAAAACGGCACCTTGTATGGCAGCGCCTACTGCTACAACCTCATCGGGGTTTACACCACGGTTTGGTTTTTTTCCAAAGAATTTTTCTACTATTTCCAACACTTTAGGAATACGGCTGCTACCGCCAACCATTATCACTTCGTCAATTTCAGAAGTACTCATACCTGCATCTTTCAATGCGGTTTCGCATGGTTTTAAACAACGGTCGAATAATTTATCGGCCAACGATTCGAATTTTGCACGGGTTAATTTTTTAACCAGGTGCTTGGGTACTCCATCAACGGCGGTTACATACGGCAGGTTTATTTCTGTTTCGGTTGATGATGATAATTCAACTTTTGCTTTTTCTGATGCTTCTTTTAAACGCTGTAATGCTAATGGATCCTTACGCAGGTCAATGGCTTCGTCGTTTTTAAATTCATCGGCTAACCAATCCATAATCACTTTATCAAAGTCATCGCCACCCAGGTGTGTATCGCCATTGGTACTTTTCACTTCAAATACACCATCGCCTAATTCCAATACCGAAATATCGAATGTACCGCCACCCAAATCAAACACAGCAATTTTATGATCTTTGCCACCTTTATCTAATCCGTAAGCCAATGCTGCGGCTGTTGGTTCATTTACGATACGACGAACATTTAGCCCTGCAATTTCGCCAGCTTCTTTAGTTGCCTGGCGCTGGCTATCGTTAAAATATGCAGGTACAGTAATTACTGCATCAGTTACTTCCTGACCCAGGTAATCTTCTGCCGTTTTCTTCATTTTTTGTAATACCATGGCGCTTATTTCCTGTGGAGTATAATGCCTGCCATCTATGTCAATACGAACCGTATTATTGTCACCCTTTACTACTTTATAGCTCCAATGGCTAATCTCTTCTGTTACTTCATCAAAACGGCGCCCCATAAAACGCTTTACGCTGCTGATGGTATTTTGAGAATTGGTGATGGCCTGGCGCTTGGCAGGATCTCCTACTTTACGCTCGCCATTTTTAAGAAAAGCCACAACCGACGGGGTTGTACGGCGGCCTTCTTCATTTGCAATTACTACCGGCTCGTTGCCTTCCATTACCGAAACGCAACTATTGGTGGTACCTAAATCTATTCCTATTATCTTTCCCATAAATTAAAATTTTTAATGTTTGATGTAGAAATGGCAATGATTATGCCAATGAAACTATATGTGAAATTTTGGCAGAAACAAGGTTCATTTTCCTTATTTTTTTACTTTAAAACTAAAATGCTTCTGACTTAAATAGCTGATAGTTATAATAATACAAGTTGTAATACACTGGCTTAAAAATGGTTTCCAGTTAAGTACTTCTACAAATATTTTTAAAAGGAAATAGTTGAGGGTAAGATTAAATACAAAGGCAAGGCCATATCGGAATAATTGTATTCTTCCTTTTAAATTTGAATCTACAAATACTACATACTTCATTAATATAAAACCAACCAAAAAATTTACGAAGAAAGTTATAAAAAGGGCTGCATTATGTGGTTTTAATGTGTAAAAACCCAGTTCTACATTTTGACCTTTGAATGCATACTCCAATAAGATTTTAAAAAGTGTTAACCCAAGTAATGTGTTGGCGCCACCACAAGCTGCATACCTAAAAGTTTGTTCCGGCATTAATTTGCGAAACGGCGGGTAAAAAAAATCAATGAATGTTATGATGTTGTTTTTGGGCAAACTATCAGTTATGAAGTTAAATTCTCAATTAATTATATAGTACGGCTCTTGTTTCCTTAACCCTGTCATCTGCCAGGTATTCATCGTAAGTCATCAATTTATCTATCATGCCTTTGGGTGTAAGTTCAATAATACGGTTACAAACGGTTTGCATAAACTGATGGTCGTGAGTGGTTAATAAAATAATGCCACTATACGCAATCATATTATCGTTAAATGAAATTATACTTTCCAAATCCAAATGATTGGTTGGTTCATCTAATATAAGCACATTGGGATTTTGCAGCATCATCTTACTTATCATGCAACGAACTTTTTCTCCTCCGCTAAGTACATTTGTTTTCTTTAAAATTTCATCGCCGCTAAACAACATTTTACCTAAAAATCCACGCAGAAAATCTTCATCAACATCTTTGGTTGTTGGTGGCACATATTGACGCAGCCAATCCATCAGGTTGTATTTACTACCTTCAAAATATTCGGTATTATCGTTGGGAAGATAAGCAGTTGTAACAGTTGTTCCCCATTCAAAAGTTCCACTATCGGCCTTTGCTTTACCGTTTATAATTTCAAAAAAACTGGTCATGGCCAATGGGTCACGGCTAATAAATGCTATCTTCTCCCCTTTTTGAATATCGAATTTAATACGGTCAAAAATCTTCTTTCCATCAATAGAATAAGCCAGGTTATCTACTTTTAATATTTCGTTACCAACTTCTCTTTCCTGTTTAAAAATTATTCCCGGATATTTACGATTACTAGGTTCAATATCTTCAATAACTAATTTCTCTAATGCTTTTTTACGAGATGTAGCTTGTTTGCTTTTAGAAGCATTTGCACTAAAACGAGCAATAAAATCCAAAAGGTCTTTACGCTTATCTTCCATCTTTTTATTCTTATCGCTCAGTTGGCGTGCAGCCAGTTGAGAGCTTTCGTACCAAAAAGTATAGTTACCGGTGTACACTTTTATTTTACAACGGTCAACATCAGCCACATGCGTACAAACTGCATCTAAAAAGTGACGGTCGTGGCTTACCACCAAAACTATATTCTGATAATCGGCCAAAAAATTTTCGAGCCAACTTATAGTTTCCACATCCAGGTTATTGGTAGGTTCATCTAACAATAATATATCGGGGTTTCCAAAAATGGCTTGTGCCAGCAATACCCTTACTTTAATATTGGCGGCAATATCTTTCATCAGCATCTGATGTAATTCGTCTTTAACCCCCAGGTCGCTTAACAGCGTTGCTGCATCACTTTCGGCAGTATATCCACCCATTTCGCCAAAGTCGTGCTCTAAATTACCAGCTTTTATTCCGTCTTCTTCTGTAAAATCTTCTTTGCTGTACAAAGCATCTTTTTCCTGCATCACTTTCCACATCTTTTTGTGGCCCATCATCACGGTATTTAAAACAGTTACTTCATCAAAAGCAAATTGGTTTTGATTTAAAACGGCCATCCGCTCACCTGGGGTAATATCTATAGTGCCTTTATTGGGCTCTATTTCGCCACTTATTATTTTAAGGAAAGTTGATTTTCCGGCGCCATTGGCGCCAATTACACCATAACAATTTCCTTTGGTAAAACTGATGTTTACTTCATCGAAAAGAATACGCTTGCCATAAGCCAGCGTTATATTATTTGCACTTATCATAGTATTAAAAAGTGTGCAAAGATAAGGGAATTGAGTATTTTAAATTAGTAGTTTGTTATTGACAGATGGCCTGAAATACAGAACTATCATTTCACTAAACCAGTATAACCGTTTACAGAAACAATATGCCGCAAACTCTTATTAATTATCTTTGCGCCATGTCAATAGTTAGCAGTTTACAAAAGAATACCATAGATAGTTTAACTACCTTATACAATCAATCTTTTACAGAAAAAGATTTTCAGATAAACCAAACCAAACCTGAATTTGATGGTGATTATACCGTAGTATTGTTTTCGCTGGTGAAGTCGTTAAAATTATCACCCAATGACATTGGTAACCAATTGGGTGAACACCTGGTTAAATCATATCCCCAAGTTTATACCGGCTTTAATATCATTAAAGGTTTTTTAAACCTGACTATTACCAATAATTATTGGATTGATTTACTTAACAAAAATTACAACCACAACTGTTATGGTAAAAAAGAAATGAATGGTAAAAAAGTGATGGTTGAATATTCATCTCCTAACACCAACAAACCTTTACATCTTGGCCATTTACGCAATATTTTTTTAGGCTGGAGCTATGCTGAAATTTTAAAAGTTAATGGATACGATGTTGTTAAAAGCTGTATAGTAAACGACCGTGGTGTTCATATTTGTAAAAGCATGATTGCCTGGCAAAAATTTGCAAATGGCGCCACACCCGAAAGTACTGGTATTAAAGGCGATCATTTTGTAGGCAACTATTATGTAAAATTTAATGATGCCTATAAAGATGAAGTAACTGCACTTATGACTACAGGCAAAACAAAAGAGCAGGCCGAAAAAGAAGCTCCCATCATGAAGGCAACACAACAAATGCTGTTGGACTGGGAAGCCGGAAAACCGGATGTGATTGAGCTTTGGGAAAAAATGAACAGTTGGGTATATGCCGGTTTTGATGTTACCTATAAAAATATTGGTGCCGATTTTGATAAAATTTATTATGAAAGCAACACCTATCTTTTAGGGAAAGATATTGTGAAGCAAGGCATGGAAAAAAATGTTTTTTATAAAAAAGACGATGGCAGTATTTGGATTGATTTAACTACTGATGGGCTGGATGAAAAAATTGTACAGCGCAGCGATGGAACATCAGTTTACATAACGCAGGATATTGGCCTTGCTGTTCAAAAGTATGAACAGTACAAAATAGACCAAAGTATTTATGTGATAGGAAACGAACAGAATTATCACATGAAAGTGCTGCAACTGATTTGTAAAAAATTAGGAATGCCTAATGCCGAAAATATTTTTCATCTAAGCTATGGCATGGTAGAACTTACATCAGGAAAAATGAAAAGTCGTGAAGGCACTGTAGTAGATGCTGATGACATAGTTGAAGAGATGATAACCACTTCAAAACAACATACTGAAGAATTGGGTAAAGTACAGGATTTTACAGAAGCTGAACTGGAAGAATTGTACAAAACCATTGGTCTTGGCGCCATGAAGTTTTATTTGTTGAGAGTTGATCCTAAAAAAACAATGGTTTTTAACCCTGCTGAAAGTATAGATTTTCATGGCTTTACCGGGCCATTTATACAATATACTTACGCTAGAATAAAAAGTATTTTAAGGAAAAATGAATGTCAGATAGTGGAAAATATTTCAGATGAAATGCTTTTACCTTTAGAAAAAGAATTGATAGTGCTTGCAGAACAATATCCTGCTATATTGGAACAAGCTTGCAACGAACATAACCCATCGGTAATTGCAAATTATAGTTTCAATTTAGCCAAAACATTCAATTCGTTTTACAGCGAACATTCCATTGCCAAAGCCGAAACAGAAAAGAAAAAGATGTTACGCTTAAAACTTGCACTTTTAACAGCCAATATTATAAAAAGTAGTATGCAGTTGCTGGGTATTGCAGTGCCAGAAAGAATGTAACTATTATTTATAATCATATACAACATATCCCCAAGGTTCCAGGGAAAAAAATTCTGTTGAAGTAACTTTTTCGGGTTTGCCTAAGAAAATATTTTCCGGCTCACCATTAATGGTACTATCATTTATAGAAAATTTTTGAGGCTGGTTGCTAAAATTTAAAACAACCATCACTTTATGATTTTCTTTTTGGCGTAGGAATGCAAAAACTGATTTATCGTTAGATGTTTTCAGTTTTTTATACGCTGCATCATAAGCCAGCGCCGGGTTTGATTTACGCAATGCTAAAAGTGTTTTATAAAATGGCACCAATGCATACTGCTTCCATTGGATAGTATCTTTTACAAAAAATTGCAGGCGTTTTTTATTGGGTTCTTCCTGCCCACTGTAAATAAGGGGTATGCTTTGAAAAATTGTTTGCGTAAATACTGCAAACGCTTTTGCTGCATCGCCATATTTTTCATATTCTGTACCGTTCCAGCTATTCTCATCATGGTTAGATGTAAAATACAGCCTGGAAGCATCTTTGGGGTAAATGGAAATATTATGATTAAGCACAGAATCAAAATAAGTTAGTGATTTTTCTCCTGCATACAGTTCTTTCATCAAATGCATATTTTGCCAGGTATATGTTGTGTTAAAACCTGCATCATGCAGCCAGGGCTTTTCACCTTCGGCCAGCATAAATACATTTTTAACTTTCCGCAACGAATCAATACATTGCTTCCAAAAGTCCTGTGGTACTTCTTCGGCCACATCGCACCTAAATCCATCAATACCGGTTTCATTTATCCAATACTTCATAGCAGCAATCATACTATCACGCAATACATTGTTTTTGTAATTAAGTTTATACACATCAGTCCAGTTGAAAGGTGAAAGTAATTTGCCTGTTGAATCTTTAGTATAAAAATCGGGATGTGTTTTTACCCATGGATTATCCAAGGCGCTATGATTGGCAACCCAGTCGATAATCACTTTAAAATCCAAATCGTGTGCAGTTTTTACTAGTTTTTTCCAATCATCCATTGTTCCAAATTCTTCATTAACTGCTTTGTAATTTCTAACGGCATAGTAACTTCCCAAATCAGTTTCTGACATCTTACGACCTTTAATACCAATGGGTGTAATAGGCATAAACCATAAAATTTCCACACCCATATCTTTTAGTCTCGGAAGGCTTTTTGCAAAATCTGCAAATGAACCCGAAGCGGTATATTGACGAAGATTTACTTCGTAAATATTTGTTTGTTTATTCCAAACTGTATCATCTTTATTAATTGAGCGTTCAGTTGTATTACAACTAAAAATTGCTACAATTAATATTGCAGTAATTAAATATGAAAACCGATTTTTAAACATCACAATTAAAATTTTACTTTAGTAATTCGTACACTACAGTTTTATATGAACCAATAGTAAAATTGGTAAGTGCCCCGGTTTCTTTAGTAATTACATTTTTAAATTTTGTAAACTCACCGGCTCTTTCTGCATAATTACCAATACTCAGTTTCTTATCTGTTTTTGCGGTATTCATCACCACCATAATAGTTTGATCGGTATTGTAACGAAAGTAAACATACAATCCATCGTCTGGTAAATATTGCATTAACTTACCTGTAGTTAATGCCGATGAACTTTTTCTAAAATTAGCCAGAGTGGCCAGGTGCTGGTAAATTTCCTGGTCAGTTTGTGTTCTGCCTTCGATGGTAAATTTATTTACGGAATCGTTTTTCCAGCCACCAGGAAAATCAAGCCGTACATAACCATCACTGGGGCTGGTTGTACCTGTTGTTGCCAGCTCATCGCCATAATACATTTGAGGAATGCCCCGGCAGGTTAGCAACCAACTCAATGCCGATTTATATTTATCCATATTTTCGTTAACCACAGAGTAAAAGCGTGACATATCGTGATTATCGAGGAAAATAACATTTCTTGTGGGGTCTTTATAAACAAAATCCTGGGCAAGTGTGGTATATAACCTGTTAATGCCTTCTGTCCATCCAAAATCTTTCGTCATAGCATCGGTAATACCCCACAATGTTTGAAAATCAGTAGCGGCCTGCAGATTACTTTTGTAAGGTATATTATAATTGTTTTGTACAAAGTAAGATTGATTAGGAACTCCATGTACCCAAGTTTCTCCAAACAAAGTAATCTTTGGATATTCATCCATCAATGCTTTATTGCATCGGTTCATAAATTCAAGATCGTTGTAGGCATAAGTGTCAATACGCCATCCATCTATTCCAAAATTTTCAACCGTCCATAAAGCATGTTGAATTAAGAAATTGGCCACATAAGGATTATCCTGATTGAAGTCGGGCATTTGAGGAGTAAACCAGCCATCTTCCATTTGCTTTACATCCTGTTTACTTGCATACGGATCAAACAAAGTTTGATCTTTGTAAGTAGTATTTGTATAGGTTGGCCATTGATGCAGCCAGTCTTTCATAGGCATATCCTGCACTGTAAAATGATACAGCCCCACATGATTATAAACAGCATCCTGTATAATTTTCATGTTTTTTGCATGAATAGCATCTATCAATTGTTGGTATGCTTTATCGCCACCAAGCCTGGGGTCAACTTTATAATGATTGGTAAATGCATAGCCATGCTCGGTACGATTGGGCATATCATTCTCAATTACAGGGTTAAGCCAGATGGTTGTAATACCCAATTTATATAAATACTCAAGATGGTTTTGTACACCCAGCAAATCGCCACCATGCCGGTTAAAAACAGTATCCCTATTGAGAGATTGGTCTCTCATGCCTGCAACACGATCATTACTTTCATCGCCATTGCTAAACCTGTCGGGCATGATAAGATAAATAAAATCATTAGCAGTTACACCTTTTGCAAACAAAGAACCATTACCCTTACGGCGATTTTTTAATTCATAATTAAGAGAGAAGCAATCTTTCAAATCAATAAAAACAAAATCAATTTTTAATATGCCCGGTTTTGCATTAGCAGCAATCTCAAGGTCAAGAAAAATATAGTTTTTGTTTTCGGGTTTATTAATTTTTACAAGTTTTACACCCGGGTAATCAATTTTCACTGTTGATTTATCGGTCCAAACATGTTTTCCATTTTCGCCATGTACCATAATCTGAAGCTTATTCCACTTCATTCCTACCCACCAATTGGTAGGATAACAATTATATGAATCAGTTTGGGCAAAAACATTAACTGAACTTAAATAAATACAAAAAACTATAAGAAAAACTTTTTTCATGAGTAAATTATAATTGGTTTAATACAGCAGTTTTTGAAAATAAAATTTTAATAGCTTTTGGTGTAAAGTAACTTGCAAAATTTTTGGCTTTAAAATAATCTTATTCTTTTTCTTTGATAAAAAAATAACAGATTAAAGCAGCTATGACCATCAGTACACCACCAATTTGCACTGCGGCCAGCCTATCGTTATTTAAAATATTTTTCATTATCCATCCAAAACCAAGCGAAGCAATAATCTCGGGCAACACGATAAAGAAATTAAATATTCCCATGTACACACCTATTTTATTTTGAGGCAGAACACCACTTAGCATGGCATAAGGCATTGATAGAATACTTGCCCAGGCAATACCAACACCCGTCATACATCCAAACAGCATATATTTATTTTCTACAAAAGCAACGCTTATTAAACCGATGGCACCTGCCAATAAGCAAACACTGTGTGTTAATTTGTTTCCCAGTTTTTTTGTAATGTAAGGAAGTACAAATGCAAATAAGAAAGTAATAACATTGTAAAAAGCAAGTGTGAGGCCGCCAAAATTTGTACCCTGACCATATAAAGGATCGGTTTCGCTTGTAGCATGAAAAACATTATGGGCAACAGCTGTATTGTAAAAAAACCACATTAAAAATAATCCCGGCCAGGTAAAAAACTGAACTAGAGAAAGTACCTTCATCTTTTTGGGCATGTTGATAATGGCATCAAATATTTCCTTTATACCGCCACCAAATCCTTTGTTAGATTCTTTTATTTTTTCTTTAAAGCCAATATCTTCCGGTGGATATTCTTTTGATGTGAACACTGTGTATAATACAGCTGTTAAAAAGAAAATCGCACCAATATAAAAACTCCATTTAACATTATCTGGTATAATTCCACTGGCAGCTGTATTACTTAAATTAAACCAGTTTGTCATCATCCACGGCAATGCCGATGCGATACTGCCACCCAAACCTATCATTAGGCTTTGCATGATGAAACCCTGCGTACGCTGTTCTTCATTTAGTTTATCTGCAACAAATGCCCTAAATGGTTCCATAGCCACATTACCAAAAACATCCATCACCCAAAGCAGGCCAGCAGCCATCCACAGTACACTACTATGTGGCATAAAAACCAATGCAATGGCACTTAATATTGCACCAATTAAAAAATAAGGTCGTCTTCTACCTAAAGTGGGGTGCCAGGTACGATCGCTCATGTAACCAATAATTGGTTGTACTATCAACCCAGTTAATGGTGCTGCTAAAAATAATAATGGAATATCATCTGCGTGTGCATGCAGGTGTTCATAAATTGGTCCCATATTAGCTCGCTGCAAATCCCACCCAAACTGGATACCAAAAAAGCCAACACTCATATTGATGATCTGCGATAAGCTAAGATTGGGTTTAGAGGAAGCCTGTATTCCTGTCATGGCAATCGTTTAATTGATTAATAGCTATTTGTGTAAAAAATACACGCTGCTAAAAATACAATAAATAATCTGTTGACAAAATTTTTGAAAATTCTATTGTGTATTTTTTGGATTTACGTTTATAATGTGTTTATTTTACACATTAAATTGCATGCTACATGAGGAAAGTTATATTTTCTTGCCTGGTACTTTTATGCGGCTTAACTGTAAACGGCCAACGTTTGTTAAACTGGTCTCCCGAATTTCCAACTGATAATACTTCACTTAATTTTACAGTTGATTGTACAAAAGGCAACCAGGGGTTATTAAATTTCGAAGGCGGTAATTCAAATAACGTTTATGTGCATGTTGGTGTAATTACCAATTTAAGTACTGGCCCAACCGATTGGAAGTATGTTAAATTCACCTGGGGTTCTACCGATCCTGCAGCACATGCAACCGCATTGGGTGGCAATAAATATCAATATACTATAAACAATATCCGTAGTTTTTTTGCTGTACCGGCCGCTGAGATTATAAAAAAAGTTACAGTTATTTTTCGAAATGCATCGGGTAGTCTTAAACAGGTTAATTCCGATATAAGCGATATGTATATACCAGTATATGCAAATGCTGAATATGCTGTACGCCTTAATTTACCGCCGTTTGAGCCAAGGTATATTCCCTGGATTGAACCCATAAATGTAAATGTTGGCGGTAATATAAATATCACGGGTGTTGCATCTGCTAACAGCAACCTAACAATAAAATTAGATGGTAGTAATATTAATACTGCATCTAATGCAAATACTATTTCGGCCAACCCAACTATAAATTCAGCTTGTGCTCACAAGGTTTTTTTGGAAGGTAATAATGGATCAGTTACTGTAAAAGATTCCTTCAGTTTTTATATTGCTCCCACTGTTACAATTGCAGCTTTACCTGCTGGTGTACAAGAGGGTATTAATTACGATGCCAATAACACTTCGGTAACCCTTGTACTCTTTGCTCCTAATAAAAACAATGTACAGGTGATTGGCGATTTTACCAACTGGCTTGCAGACTGTGCTTACCAAATGAAGAAAACACCCGATGGTAATTATTATTGGTTAACCATTAACGGCCTTACGCCCGGTACTGAATATGGATACCAATACCTGGTTGATAACAACATTAAAACTGCCGATCCTTATTCACAAAAAATATTAGACCCTGATAATGACCAGTACATTAATTCAACTACATACCCTAATCTTAAACCTTATCCTACAGGATTAACCACCGGACTGGTTAGTGTACTGCAAACAGCCGAACCGCAATATAATTGGCAGGCAAACAATTTTGTGAAACCAGATAAGAGAAACCTAATGGTTTATGAATTGCTGATAAGAGATTTTACAGCCGAACATAGTTATCAATCCCTTATTGATTCATTACATTATTTAAAAAACATTGGTATTAATGCTATTGAATTGATGCCTATCAATGAATTTGATGGCAACGAAAGCTGGGGTTATAATCCTGCATTTTATTTTGCACCCGATAAATATTACGGTACAAAAAATAAACTGAAAGAATTTATTGATAGTTGCCACAAAAACGGAATAGCAGTTATACTGGATGTTGTTTTTAATCATTGTACAGGTAATGCTCCACAGGCAAAAATGTATTGGGATGCAGCCAATAACCGGCCTGCAGCAAATAACCCATGGCTTAATGTAACAGCACCGCATCCATACAGTGTTTTTAACGATTTTAATCATACATCCACAGCAACTCAATATTTGGTACAACGATCGCTTAATTTTTGGTTGGATGAATATCGTATTGATGGGTATCGTTTTGATCTTGCTAAAGGATTTACACAAACAGTAAGTAATACTACAACTGTAGAAAATTATGATGCCAGCCGTGTTGCCAATTTAAAAAGATATTATGATGGTACAGTTCCCAATCATCCTAATACATATATGATACTGGAGTTTTTAGGAACACTACCTTGCCAGGAAGAACAGGAGTATGCTGCACATGGATTTATGCTTTGGGGAAATAACAATGCAACTTATAATCAATGCACAATGGGATTTGTATCTAATTCAGATATTTCGCCCATTGTTTACAGCAGTACACAAAAGGCTTATAATAATCCAGCCGAAGTTGGCTATATGGAAAGCCATGATGAAGAACGTACCATGTACAAAAACCTTACTTACGGAAATACATCAGGTACATATAATGTAAAGAATTTAAATACTGCACTTGCAAGAGAGGAAGCCGCAGCAACCGTTTTCTTTACAGTACCGGGGCCAAAAATGATATGGCAGTTTGAAGAAAGAGGATATGATATACCTCTAACCTATGGCGGATCAAATGTAGCCAATAAACCTCCCCATTGGGAATATATGACGGTTCCGGAAAGAGTGCATTTGTACAATGCATATAAAAGTATCATACAATTAAGACTTAATAACCCGGCAATATTTAATAACACCAACTTCTCTTACGATTTTAACAGTGGACTTGTAAAAGTTTTTCAAATTTCCGACCCTAATGCTACAGGTAAAAAAATTACCGTGGTTGCCAATATGGATGTAGATGCAAAAACCAAAACAGTAACATTTCAATCTACCGGAAACTGGACAAATTATATTAGCAATGGAACAGGCAGCGGTATTAATGGAAGTACCGGCAATAATTTTACTTTATCATCTACATCTCAAACCATAACATTGCAGCCTGGTGAATACCATATATATATATCAATACCTACCTGTACTACGCCTGCACCTACAGCTACCAGCCCGGTTAACTATTGTCAAAATGCTACGGCAGTACCGCTACAAGCAAATGGAAGTAATTTATTATGGTACACAACAGCAACCGGCGGCACAGGAAATACCAATGCCCCCACTCCATCAACCAGCACTATTGGCAGTACAACATATTATGTAACACAAACCATTGGTTGCGAAAGTCCACGATTACCAATTGTAGTTAATGTTACAGCAAATACACCTGCGCCCACTGTAACAAGTCCGGTTAATTATTGCCAGAACGCAACTGCTATAGCATTAACAGCAACGGGTACAAATTTTTTATGGTACAGCACAGCAACGGGTGGCACAGGAAGTTCAACAGCACCCATACCTTCTACTTCATTAGTTGGCAGCACATCATATTATGTTAGCCAAACACAAAGTTGTGGCGAAAGTCCAAGAGCAGAAATTGTAGTAAATGTAAATGCAGTACCTGCAGCACCAAATGTTATTACGCCTGTTATTTATTGCCAGAACATTACAGCAACTGCATTAACAGCTACAGGTACAAATCTTTTATGGTACAACACAGCATCCGGTGGCACTGGTAGCAGTACAGCTCCTGTTCCTTCAACTACTGTTGCTGGCAACACATTATATTATGTAACCCAATCAAACGGAGGTTGCGAAAGTCCAAGAGCAGCAATTACAGTAACAATAAATCCTGCACCATTGGCTCCCACAGTAAACAGCCCGGTAAGTTATTGTATAAATACTACTGCATCGCAATTAACTGCAACAGGAACATCATTGCTTTGGTATAACACAGCCACAGGTGGTACAGGAAATTCTACTGCACCTACACCTTCAACTAATAATGCCGGCAGTACAAATTATTTTGTAACACAAACTATAAATGGCTGCGAAAGCCAACGTGTTGTAATAACGGTAAATGTTTTAGCAGCTACACCAGCTCCGGTAGTTATTAGCCCGGTAACATATTGTCAAAATGCAATTGCAACTCCCCTTACTGCAACTGGCACAAACCTGCTTTGGTACAATACTGCAAATGGTGGTATTGGAAGTACAGTGGCACCACTACCTGTTACAACATCGGCCGGTAATACTGCTTATTATGTAAGTCAGACTTTAACTTGTGGTGAAAGTTCAAGGGCTTTAATAAATGTAATGGTAACAGCAACACCTGCAGCGCCTTTGGGATTACAAGCAACAGGTATCACATTAAATTCAGCAGTATTGAATTGGAATTTAGTGCCAGGTATTTTTTATACCGTTGATTATAAAAAAACTACTGCTATTAACTGGACAAATATTGCAACAGCAATTAGCACCAGTACAGTAACAGTTACTAACCTGGAACCCGGAACAAGTTATGATTGGAGAGTTACTTCTAATTGTTCGGCAACAATTATAAATAATTATACTGTTTCTCAGTTTACTACCAGCACTCACAACAACCAAATAACTGATATTAAAAATGGATTTGGAATTAAAATTTCACCAAATCCCGTACAATCAGATGCTATTATAGATTATATAGTGCCGGGCAACGGAACTGTATCCATTACAGTAATAAATGCATATGGGCAGAAGATGATGGTGCTTTACAATGCAATGCAATTGAGTGGCCAATATACACTTTCATTAACCAGCCAACTAAGTGGTTTGGCTAAAGGATGTTATTTTTTACGTTTGCAGCAAAATGGTAAAGGACATTATGTTCAGTTTATAAAAATGTAATTACAAATAATAACATAATGCAACAAAAATGTGTTGCCACAATAGAACCAAAACAGATAAACAAACGAATTATGAAATTACAACTGTCGGCAAATGGGAAAAAATCAACCGCAATAAAAACCCTTCAAACCATACAAACCGAAGTAGAAAGCAGTACCGGCATAGCCTTATCGGTAGATTGTGTAATTTTTGGTTTTGATGAAAACAAATTAAAGGTCTTACTCATCCGCAGTGATCTTAAAAAATTTCAAAGCAAATGGTCGTTATTGGGCGATTTGGTTGGCATAAAAGAAGACTTAGACACTGCTGCTTACCGCATTCTTAAAGAACGCACCGGTTTAAAAGATGTGTATTTGGAACAGGTACATACTTTTGGATCTGTTAACAGGCATCCTGCTGGCCGTGTGGTTACAGCCGCTTATTGTTCGCTCATTAATGTTCAACAATATAAATTAAATATTCTTGACAACGAGTTACACTGGCACGACGTACAAAGTGTTACTGAATTGGCTTTCGATCATCAGCAAATCTTTGAAACCTGTTACAAATGGCTTCAAAAAAGAATTCAGGAACATCCCTTAGGATTTAATTTGTTACCCAAAAAATTTTCATTACGAGATTTGCAGAATCTTTACGAAGCCATATTAAACACCAAAATGGACCGTCGAAATTTTCGCAAAAAGTTTTTTGCTATGGATTTTTTAATTGATTTAGGCGAAATGGAAAATGATGTGCCGCATCGGCCGGGTAAATTATACAAATTTAATTTTGATAAATACGCCAGAAAAAAGAAAAAATGGATAGGTATAGATTTTTAATTACCAAAATCTATCATATAGTCAATTTAAAATCAATTTCTGCATAAAAAAGTTTAACAAAAAAATGATATTAGCAGAAAATGCTTTACTTTGCGTAAGTTTTACACGATAATAAAAATTTTGATTGCATACTTAAAAACAAAAAGCTTGTACTATGAGAAAAATTCCTATTAAAATTTTTCAGGTTTTGCTGCTTTCTTCTTCTTTGCTGCTATTATCCACTGCAGCAATCTGCCAGAATAAGGTAACCGGTAAAGTAACTGATTCAAAAGACGGCACACCCGTAGTTGGTGTAACCGTAACAGTAAAAGGCACAAAAAATGCTACTCAAACTGATGGTAATGGTGTTTACCAGATAAATGCCGCTCCAACAGCCTCCCTTGTATTTACTTCTGTTGGTTACAGTAACCAGGAAATAAAAATTGGAGGCGCTTCGGTAGTAAATGTAAATTTTGTAAAAGCCAACCAACAATTAGATGAACTGGTAGTAGTTGCTTATGGCACCAGGCGTAAAGGCGACCTAACCGGTTCTGTTACTTCTGTAACGGCCAAAGATTTTCAAAAAGGTGTGGTAAACTCATCTGAGCAATTATTGCAAGGTAAAGTTGCCGGCCTTGAAGTTACAAATGGAGGTGGTTCTCCGGGTGGTGGAAGTCGTATCCGTATCAGGGGTGGCGCTTCATTAAATGCCAGTAACGATCCATTATTGGTTATTGATGGTGTACCTGTAGAAGGTAATGGTATTTCTGGTTCATCTAACTTATTAAACAGTATCAACCCCAACGATATTGAAAGTATGAGTGTATTAAAAGATGCATCTGCCACAGCATTATATGGTTCAAGAGCATCAAACGGAGTACTCATTATTACTACTAAAAAAGGTAATAAGGGTAAAGTGAGGTTTAACTTCAATACGCAATTATCATCAGGTATTGTTGGTAAAACTGTAAAAGTACTTTCCGGCGATGAAGTGAGAGCCATCATTAATGCAGATGCTGTAAACAGAGGAGATAACACCTATAAGGATTTACTGGGCACAGCCAATACCGACTGGCAAAAAGAAATATACAGGCCTGCATTTGGATGGGATAACAACATTAGTGCAAGCGGTGCTTTAAAAAATATTCCTTTTAGAATATCGGCAGGGTTTTTAACACAGGATGGAATTTTAAAGACAGATAATTTTAAACGATTCAGCGGTTCTCTAAATTTATCTCCTAAATTTTTTGATGACCATTTAAGTGTGAATATTGCTTTAAAAGCAAGCAACACAAAAAATCATTTTGCTGATGGTGGTGCAATTGGTTCTGCTATTGCATTCGACCCCACTCAACCTGTTAATGGAACTTCAGGAAAATTTGGTAACTATTACGAATGGCTGGATGGCAGTGGCAATCTTATTGACCTGGCTACCCGTAATCCGGTTGCCTTATTAAACTTAAGAGATAACCGGTCAAGTGTAAACCGAATAATTGGAAATGTACAGTTAGATTATAAGTTGCATTGGTTACCCGATCTTCATGTACTTGTTAACCTGGGTATTGATAATGCAAAAGGCAGTGGCAATGATAATACAGATTCTTTGCTGGCTACAAATTATAAAACAGGAGGCCGTAAAGTGTATTATGAACAAGGGAAGAAAAATACCATTGCCGATGTTCAACTTTTTTATACAAAAGATTTAAAAAAATTAAATACCAAGTTAGATGTTTTAGTTGGGCATAGCTACCAGGATTTTATTACCAATGTAAAGAATTTTGCAGCTTTCAGTTACCGGCCAATTGCCGACCCCACAAAACCTTTGTTGATAGATACCATTGAAAATTCGCAACCTACTTTTTTAACAGACAAGCCTGAATACAGGTTAGAGTCGTACCTAGGAAGAGTAAATTTAACCATTGCAAATAAATATCTAATAACTGCATCATTAAGAAGAGATGCCAGTTCAAAATTTTCGAAAGATAACAGGGTTGGTTACTTCCCTGCAGTAGCAGTAGCCTGGAGGTTGAAAAATGAATTTTTTAAATCGGTACATGCAATAAGCGATTTAAAATTCAGGTTTGGCTGGGGCTCTACAGGTCAACAGGATGGCATACCCTATTATTCATACCTGCCCTATTATTCTCAAAGTTCTGCATCAGCACAATACCAGTTTGGCAATACTTTTTATAGTTTCTTAAGGCCTTCTGCTTATGATCCTAACAGAAAATGGGAGACAACAACTACTACTAACCTGGGCCTTGATTTCGGTTTTGCCAATAATAGGATTTCAGGTTCTGTTGATTACTATTATAAAAAAACAAAAGATCTGTTAAGTGTTGTACCGGTTGCACCAGGTGCAAATTTCGATATTCAATTATTAACCAACGTTGGTAATATGGAAAATAAAGGTGTTGAATTTACATTAAATACAACACCCATAAAAAAGAACAACCTTATCTGGGATTTTGGCTTTAATGTTACTTACAATACAAGAGAAATTACAAACCTTTTGAAACAGGAAGATCCAAATTTTAAAGGAATTGAAGTAAGTGGCATATCTGGTGGTACTGGAAATAATATCGGAAGGTTTAATGTGGGTTACAGTCCGTTTGCATATTATGTGTACAAACAAGTGTACGATGCTTCTACAGGTAAGCCAATTGAAGGTTTATACGAAGATTTAAACCGTGATGGAAGTATTGATGAAAACGACCGTTACTATTACAAAAAACCTGCAGCAGATGTATTTTTTGGCATTAATACCCAGGTAACATTTAAAAAATTCTCTTTGGGAATTGCAGGTCATGGAGCATTGGGAACATACTTGTATAACAACTTTAATTCTAATAACGGTGTATTACGGCAGGTAAAAAATCCAATCGTATTTATAGGTAATGCATCTGCAAATTATTTACAAACAGGTTTTTCTAACAACCAATACCTGTCTGATTACTATATCGAAAATGCTTCTTTCTTCAGGTTAGATAATATAAACCTGGGTTATAATGTTGGTAAGATATTAAACAATAAAGCAAGCTTACGTGTAGCAGCAAGCATACAAAATGTATTTGTAATATCAAAGTACAAAGGTCTTGATCCTGAAAATTCAAATGATACTGGTGTAGATAACAATATTTATCCCAGGCCACGTACATTTTCATTGGGCTTTAATTTAGATTTTTAATTTATTAAATAACGATTGATATGAAAAATAAACTAATTAAATATGTAGCAGGCTTGCTGGTAATAACTATGGCAGTAAGTTCATGTGCAAAAAAGTTGGACTTATACCCAACCAACGACCTAACGCCGGAAAAAGCGTATTCAACGGCTGCCGGATATAAGAGCGTGCTGGCAAAAATTTATGGCACACTTAGCATTACAGGAAATGCTGGCCCCGCCGGTAATCCCGATATAAGTGGAGGATTGGATGAAGGATCGCAAGTGGCATTTATAAGAATGTTTTTTAATTGCCAGGAATTGCCTACCGATGAAGCTATTGTTGCATGGAACGATCAAACCATTCATGACTTTCATAATTTAAAATTTACAAGCGGCGATCCTTTTCTAAAAGGTATTTATGCACGACCTATTTATAATATTACATTAATAAATGAATACTTAAGAGAAAGCACTGATGCTAAACTTGCTGAACGGGGTATTACCGGAACAGATGCAGATGATATAAAAAAATCAGTAGCTGAAGTTCGTTTTTTACGTGCCTTTAATTACTGGGTAATGATGGATCTGTTTGGTAAATCAACATTTATAACTGAAAATGATCAAATTGGCACCAATCTACCTAAAGAAATCAACCGTGAAGATCTGTTTAATTATATTGAAAGCGAATTGAAAGCGATTGATGGCGACCTGGCGCCTGCCAGAACAATTGAATATGGCAGGGTTGATCAGGGTGCCGACTGGGCTTTACTGGCACGCATGTATTTGAATGCAGGTGTTTATACAGGAACTACAAAATATACTGAAGCCATTACTTATGCAAAAAAAGTGATTGATGCAGGTTATACTTTATACCCCGGTTATACAAGGGTGTTTATGGCCGATAACGATAAAGCAAAAAATGAATTTATGTTTGTGATAAATTGTGATGGGTCAAAAACACAAGCTTATGGCAACACTACATTTTTTGTACATGCTGCCAGTGGTGGCGATTATCCAGAATATGGAGTTGGTGGCGGATGGAGTGGATACCGCTCTACTGCTGCTCATGTAAATCTTTTTGCCGACATGACTGGCGCAACAGATCAACGAGCCTTGTTTACAACTTCAAAATATGGCACTAGCCCGGCCCAGTTAATTATTACCGATGTAGGTAATTTTGACCAGGGCCCTCATGTAAAAAAATATATAAATATCCGTTCAGATGGAGGACCTGTTTCTGATACTAAAAAAGATTTTGTTGATATAGATTTTCCGGTTTTTCGCTTATCTGAAATGTACTTCATTTATGCCGAAGCAGTTTTACGTGGCGGTACTGGTGGCGATGCCGCAACTGCATTATCTTATATGAATTTGATAAGAGAAAGAGCTTATGGAAATACATCCGGCAATATTACTTCTGGCCAGTTAACCTTACAGTATATTCTTAATGAAAGAGGAAGAGAATTATATTGGGAAGGGCATCGCCGTACAGACTTAGTTAGGTATGGCCTGCTAACTACCGGCAATTATTTATGGCCATGGAAAGGAGGTATTTCAAGTGGTACAGCAGTAGATTCAAAATACAATTTATTTCCTATACCTGCATCTAATTTAGTTGCTAACCCTAACCTAACACAAAACCCAGGCTATTAATCAGAAAAAATAAAAATTGTTTTTTATGAAAAATATTTTAAAATCATTATTAAGCCTTGTAGCAGTTACAGCTATCCTGTTGTCTTGTAAAAAAGATGAAAACAAGGTTTATTATCAAGGTGGCACAAACCCGGTTCTTTCTGTTTCATCTACAGCTGCAATGGTTCTTTTAAAAATTAATAAAGATAACCCTGCAGTTACTTTCAATTGGACCAATCCAAATTATGTATTTAATACAGGTGCCAGCTCTCAAACTGTTTCCTACGTATTGCAGGTAGATACTGCCGGATCTAATTTCAGTAATTCAAGAATACAGGAAAAAGCCATCAGCGCAAATTTATCTGTTACACTTACTGTAAAAGAACTGAATACATTTTTAACTAAAATGGAATTGCAATACAACCAATCACACCAAATGCAGTTTAGGATAAAATCAACTTTAGGTAATGGTAGCGTTCCTTTGTATTCAAATGTGCTTACATTATCTGTTACCAACTATCTTGATTTTGTTGTAGAGCCACCCGGCACCGAAGCTAACTTATATCTTGATGGAAATTTATGGGTTGTTGGCGATGCAGTTGCTTCTGGCTGGACCAATCCTTTACCACCTCCTTATGATGTAACTCAAAAAATTGGAAGGGCCACACCAACCGATGTATTGCATTATATAGGTACCATTACTTTTAATGCAACCGGTGGTTATAAATTAATTCAAATTCAAGGCGACTGGAGTACACAATATCATGCATTGGATGGTACAGCTAAATTATTTGGAGATTTTGAGAAAAAAGATTCAGACCCTCAATTTCCATCACCAGGTGCTGGTAATTATAAAATAGAAATAAACTTTCAAACAGGCACATATACGCTAACAAAATTATAAGTAAACACGATTGCCAAAAACGCTAAATAATTTTTTATGAAAAATATTTTAAAACTTCTTGCAGCATCATTGATGTCGATTGTGTTTTTTGCTGCTTGTAATAAAACCGACAACCTTAAAAAGGTAGAGCCTTTGCCGGTATATGCAGATGGAATTTCGCCAGTACTTAGCAGCTCACTTTCAAGTGTGGCTCCTACCCTGGCCGATTCTAACAATAATGTAATTACATTTTCCTGGACCGATCCTAAATATGCGACCGACCTGTCGCATACAAAATATATCCTTACCATCGATTCAACAAATAAATCATTTGGCGCTATTAACAATACTAAAACTGTAAATGGGGTACTATCAACATCCATGACCGGTCGTGAGCTAAATGCTTATCTGCTTAACATAGGTTTTAAAGTTGGTGTTGAACAAAGTATTGATCTTATTCTTACATCCTCTTATGCCAATAATAATCAACGGTACCTGTCAAATGTAATTACAGTTAAAGTGAAACCTTTTGCTGATCCATCAATTTTGGCAACTCAAAACACATCAGTAACCTGTCTTTTAGCAACAGCATCTTCACCTTCCAATACCTTTTCATGGACTCCAACATTTAAAGGATTTACCGGAGTTGTAAATTATACATTGCAATACGATTCGGCAGGTAAAAATTTTGTTGCACCTCAGGAAGTGAATATAAATTCAGATTTATCAAAAACATTTACCCAGGGCGAAATGAATGATATGTCTTTTGCTTCGGGTATACCTTATGGTAATAGTGGTACTGTTGAATATCGTATTAAAGCTGTTACATCCAATGGCACTACACTTTATTCAAACGTAGTTAATGTTACTATTCAAAGTTATATTCCCATATTAAGATTGTATTTACCGGGCGGTTACCAGGCAGCTACAGGTAATGGTAACGACTGGGATCCCGGAACGGCCCCTGAACTAATTCGAGACCTGCGTACGGCCGTATTCAATAAAATGTATTACATCTACATTTATTTACCTGCAGGAGCTCTATTTAAAGTAACTGCCGGCCGTAGCTGGGATGTAAACTATGGCGGCACAGGTGGTGTACTGTCTCCTGGTGGTGCCAACTTTTCCGTTGCCTCATCGGGTTACTACAGGATATCGGTTAACGTAAGTACTTTAACATACAACATTATGCAAGGCCGTATGGGATTTGTTGGAGGAGCAACGGGTGCAGGATGGAACCCTCCGGGAGTTTTTCCTAATTATGCATTAGGAAATGCAGGCACTAATTTATTTGTTGGCCTTACAGATTTTACAAGTGGCGGATGGAAACTAATTGACAATGACCAATGGAATAATGGTAGTAATGCGGTTGACGAAACAAGGAGCTATGGCTCTACTGGCGGCGACGGAAGCACACTAGAAGTTAATGGAACAAATTTTAATGATTATGCAACACCAGGTCGTTACCGTGTTATTTGGGATGGACGTAACAGGGATAATGTAAAATATTTTACAAGTCCTGCCACCGAAATGAGAATTGTTGGTGATGGCATGACTGGTGTACCAGCATGGAACCCCGGCGCCTCCCCACAAATGACTTATATGGGCAATGGCATTTGGACCAAAACACTTGCCTTAGAAGCCAATAAGGATATTAAATTTTTAGCCGGCAATGATTGGGGCGCTTTTGATTATGAAGATAACAGCGGCGGCAGCCAGTCGGTAGGTACACCAAGAGCCATCAAATGGGAAGGCGGCGCTAATTTTAAAACACCCGCCACCGGTGGCACTTATACTGTTACATTAAACGAAAATTTACAAACAGTAACCATTAATTAATTGATTAACTATTGAAAAACCTGTAAAGCCGTTATAAAGCTATTTGGCTAAATAGTGTTTTACTTCGGTATTATTAAAAGGGTTGACAAGTTTGTCAGCCCTTTTAAGTTTTAATTTTTTGTTTGATGAAACATTAAAAGATTTAAATTTTAAAAAATCAAATTACTAACTCATGTTGCATAATGTAATTATAAAATGCAAAACCAGGTTTACACTTGTATTGATGGTCGTAAGTTTTTGTATGGGCACAAATTCATTTGCACAAAATCCGGTAAAAGATATTGGTAATATTACTTCAGTAAAAATAAACGGGCAGCAGGTAAATATTACAACCCAACATGCCAATGTGTTACTAACTGTATATTCGCCCGGTATAATACGGGTACGTATTGATAAAGAAAAATTTAAACCAGATCAGTCCTATGCTGTCATCATGCAGCCGAAAATAACGGTTTCAAAAATTACTGAAGATAAAAATCAAGTGAGCATTGTTACCGATTCACTTAAAGTAAATATTTTAAAATATCCTTTCAACATAAGTTTTTACTCAACTGCCGGTACGCTCATCAATAAAGACGAAGAAGGATTAAATACATCCTGGGTTGGCGAAGAAGTAACTACTTACAAAACTATGCAGGATGGTGAAAGGTTTATTGGCCTGGGAGAAAAAACCGGCAACTTAGACAGGCGGGGAAACGGATATACCAACTGGAACACAGATGCATTTGGTTACAGTACAGGGCAGGATCCTATTTACTCAAGTATCCCTTTTTATATTGGTATCCATCATCACGTTAATTACGGAATATTTTTAGATAACTCTTATCAATCCGATTTTAATTTTGGTGCCAGCAACAATCGTTTTTCTTCTTTTGGTGCCCGAGGTGGCGAAATGAATTACTATTTTATATACAATACTACTATTGCAGGTATCATCCAATCTTACACTTCACTTACCGGCCGTATGAAAATGCCTCCGTTATGGAGTTTGGGATATCAGCAAAACAGGTACAGTTATTATCCCGATACGGAAGTACTCCGCATTGCACAAACATTAAGAGAGAAAAGAATACCGGCTGATGGCATCACCCTTGATATTCATTATATGGATAAATACCAGTTGTTTACCTGGGATAAAGAACGATTTCCCAACCCTGTAAAACTTACAAGCCAACTAAAGGAAATGGGATTTGAAACGACTGTAATTGTTGACCCTGGTATAAAAATCCAACCCGGTACACAGGCATTTGAAAGAGGGCTACAGGCAGATGCCTTTTTAAAATATGCCGATGGTAAATATTATACAGGGCAGGTATGGCCAGGCTGGTGTTACTTTCCGGACTTTACTGCAGAAAAAGGGCGCAACTTCTGGAAAAAAGAAATGAAATTTTTTAAAGACAATGGCGTAAAAGGTATTTGGAATGATATGAATGAAATAGCCACCTGGGGACAAAAAATGCCCAGCAATATTATTTTTGATTTTGAAGGACGCAAAGCATCTCACCTGGAAGGACGCAATGTGTATGCACTTGAAATGGCACGCAGTAGTTTTGAAGGTGCAAGAATGTTTTCAAATGAACGACCTTTTATACTTACAAGAGCCGGCTATGCAGGATTGCAGCGTTATACTGCTATTTGGACCGGCGACAACCGATCAGAAGATGATCACATGTTGTTGGGAGTACGGTTGATGAACAGCCTGGGGCTTAGTGGCGTACCTTTCACCGGTATGGATATTGGTGGCTTTACTGGCAACCCATCTACCGGCTTATATACCCGATGGATTCAATTAGGCGCTTTCCTTCCTTATTTTAGAAACCATACTGCCATCAATACCAAATCATCTGAGCCCTGGACCTATGGCGAAGAAGTAACAGATATAGCACGCAATTATATCAGCCTGCGATATAAATTAATGCCTTACCTCTACTCTACTTTTTATGAAGCATCACAAACCGGAATGCCGGTAGTTAGGTCGCTGGCCATTGAAAATACTTTTAACCCTAAAGTATTTGAACCCGATTTTCAAAACCAGTTTTTACTAGGCAAATCTTTACTAATAATACCGGTTGAAAGTAATAAGCGCTTTACTAAAATTTATTTCCCGGAAGGTAAATGGTACAATATGTATAACGATGATGTACAATTGGGCGCTAAAGAAAAAATAATAGAACTAAGCAACAACAAGTTGCCGGTTTATATAAAAGAGAGTAGCATCATACCCATGCAATCGCTGGTACAATCAACTGCATTTATGCCAACTGATACATTAATGTTGCATATTTATAATGGCAATACACCCAATACTTATGTGTATTATGAAGATGACGGAAAAACTTATGAATACGAAAAAGGAGATTTTTACCGGCGTAACATTGTATATCAAACTTCTCAAAATAAATTGATATTAGAGAAAGTTGAAGGGAGTTACAAATCAAAATTCAAAAACATTATGCTGGTATTGCATGGATTTAAAAATTTGAATAACATATCGGTAAATGGTAAGCAGTTGTTATTGCAACCGGCTACACATGCATTCCTTTCACAGATATCGTCCTTCGACCCCCAGGGGCAACAGCAAAGCGCCGATACCTGTAATACTTTAAATGTCGTTATAAAGAATGATGATGCAGTAATAAATATTTTTTTAAAACAGTAAAGTAGATTTTGCTTGCTTTTCATCTACAGGTAGTAATACAAGTAAGTAGGCAAAACTAAATCCATTAAAGTATATTTGCGCCATGAAAAACAAAGTAACAAGGATAGGTGTACTAACATCGGGTGGCGACAGCCCCGGCATGAATGCCTGCATACGGGCTGTTGTTCGTACAGGCGTTTATTATGGGTTGGATGTGTATGGCATCTTAAGGGGCTATAGTGGCATGGTTGAAAACGATATCATCAAAATGGAAAGTCGAAGTGTTGCTAACATTATTCAGCGAGGTGGCACCATATTAAAAACTTCCCGCTGTAAAGAATTTTTTACTCCCGAAGGCAGGCAACTGGCATACAATAATTTAAAAAATCTTGGAATTAACGGCCTGGTAATTATTGGCGGCGATGGTAGTTTTAGGGGCGCTCAAATTTTCAGCAACGAATTTGATATTCCCTGTATTGGGTTGCCTGGAACGATAGATAAGGATATTGCCGGAACTGATTTTACCATTGGTTTTGATACGGCGGTAAATACAGCAGTAGAAGCCATTGATAAAATTAGAGATACTGCAGATGCTCACGATCGTTTGTTTATTATTGAAGTGATGGGGCGTGATGCAGGCTATATTGCTTTGCACAGTGGTATTGCTACCGGTGCCGAAAATATTCTTATCCCCGAAAGGAAAACAGATATTGATAGCATTATAAAATCGCTGGAGGAAAAAGAAAAAAGAAAAAAATTAGTAAACCTAATAGTGGTTGCAGAAGGCGAAATGTTTGGCGGTGTAGAACTGGCTAAACTCATTAAAGAAAGGATGCCTTTGTTAGAAACCAGGGTTTGTATTCTGGGGCATATACAAAGAGGCGGCCCTCCTACTTGTTTCGACAGGTTAATAGCCAGTCGTATGGGCTACTCGGCTGTAGAAAGCCTTATTGAAGGAAGACACAATATTTTTGTAGGAATACTCAATAACAAAATGCACTACATACCACTTGATGAAGCTGTAAAAAAGAAACAACATATTAGTGAAGAATGGCTGAAGATTGTAAAAATACTGGCAACTTAACTTATCCTGTAAATAACAACATTGGTAACTTTTCAAAAAAATTATTTTAATTGAAAAGCATGTACCCTTTTTTATTCTATAAATAAATAAATAATTAATCAAACTATAAATGAGTAAGCACATCAGTAAATACCTGCACAAACAAATGAATAAAGAAGCAGGAATTTCACACTCGCAGAAAAAAACAAAAATAATAGCTACAGTAGGCCCGGCATCTGATTCACCAGAAAAACTACTAGAACTAACCAAAGCAGGCGTTAATGTTTTTAGGCTTAATTTTTCTCACGGCACATACGAAAATAAGAAAACAATCATTGAACATATAAGAACCATCAATAAACTGGAGCCGGTTAATATTGCCATACTGGGAGATTTGCAAGGCCCTAAATTAAGAGTAGGCGAACTTAGCGATGGACAGATTGAACTTGTTGAAGGCAATGATATTGTTTTTACTACCGAAAAACAAGTTGGTACAAAAGAAAAAATTTATGTATCGTACTCACAATTGGCAACTGATGTTAAAGTAGGAGAACGTATTTTTTTGGATGATGGCAAGATGGAAGTGAAGGTTAAAGAAATAAGAAACGAAAAGGAGATTATTGTTAGTATAACCGTTGGAGGAATACTATTACCTAAAAAAGGGGTGAACCTGCCCGATTCGGAATTGACCATGCCATCTATGACGGAAAAAGATTTTGCCGATTTGGATTTCATCATCGAAAACAACCTCGATTGGGTAGCACTTTCATTTGTTCGTAAAGCTGCGGATATTGCCGTATTAAAAGCAAAAATTGCTGAAAAGAAAAGTAAGCTTAAAGTAATTGCTAAAATTGAAATGCCCGAAGCATTAAAAAATATCAGAGATATAATTGTTGAAAGCGATGGCATTATGGTGGCTCGTGGCGATTTGGGTGTAGAGCTTCCGGTAGAAAGAATACCCGTTATTCAAAAAGAGTTGATAAGAAAAAGTATGCACAGGGCTAAACCGGTAATTGTAGCTACGCAGATGATGGAAAGTATGATGGATCGTACCAAACCAAACCGCAGCGAAGTAACCGATGTTGCCAATGCTGTAATGGAAGGTGCCGATGCAGTAATGCTTAGCGGCGAAACCGCCATGGGCGAATATCCGGTACAAGTTGTAGAAACCATGTGCAGGATTATTATGGAAGTAGAAAAATCTTTGTATGATTATAACCGGGATGATATCCTTTCGCCTCAGCCACACTCTCCTTCTTTTGTAAGTGATGCCATTTGCTATACAGCCTGCAAGCTGGCAAATGATACCAATGCCCGTGCATTAATTGGAATGACACAAAGCGGTTACACTGCGTTTATGCTAAGCAGTTACAGGCCAAAATCGCCTTTGTATATTTTTAGTAAAGAAAAAAGCCTTATTGCACAATTAAGTTTAAGCTGGGGCGTACGGGCATTTTATTATGCCGAAGAAGAAAGCCTCGATGATATCATTTTTGATCAGATAAATATTTTAAAGGAACGTGGTTTTTTAAACAGTGGCGATGTAGTGGTAAATACCGGTAGCACACCGGTTGAGTTGCACTTACCAACCAATATTGTAAAAGTATCTACAGTAGATTAATTGTTGCCCCATTTGTAAATGAAAATACAATTGTATTTCTCATTCCCACATACAAATAATGATGCCTGCAATTATATTTCCGGTAATAGAATATCCGGCATTAATTAAAAAAAGACCTAATGGTTTTTTCTGGTACAGGTAGTTGATACCGATAGTGGTACTACAAAAACAAACACCTGATAAAGCCCCAAGTTTTAATCCGCTCATCCAACCAGCGCCACGTAAATGCAGCCGTTCGGCAATAATGGCAATGGCAAGTACCTGTATAAACATTAAGATAAACGAACCTGCAAACATTAATCCCATACCTTTTTTAGCGCCGGGTGCATTCACATCTATTTTTAAATAGGCAATCCATTTTTTTGCAAACATTGCAGGCGAATACCAAAGTGAACCTAAAACCCAATAAGCAACAGCCCCTGCAGCAATAGCCGGCCAGTTTAAATAATCAAACAATGTATTCATGGTTGAAAAGTTTTGGTATTTGAATTTGAAATATACAAACTGTTTTTTTTAACTGCAACAACAATGGCAAAAATTTATTAATTGAGTTTATAATTTTTATATGGTAACCGCACTAACTAAAATTAAAATACCTGTTTTTAACTCTACTTCTTATATTTAGCAATAAATATTGTAGAAGATATAACCTGAAGTTAGAGGAATACTAATTGTGTATATTTAGTTATGGATGCATGTTACTTTATACATCAAACAATCAAAACATTCAGTAAACATTTTTGTATTTTGCCAAACTGTTTATTGAGAATTAAATAACTGAAATAAAAAATTTACCTGAAAGAGACATTTGAACAAGTTTATTACTCTTTATAAAATTATACCGTTTAAAATTCAATTCTTAGCAACGTATCTCCCCGGCTTTGTGTTTTGGCTGAGAACCTTACTGGGAAACTGGACTTACTCCAATTCCAGAAATGAACGAGGTTTGCAAGTGGTTTGAAAAATACCTTAATTAGAATCTTTGAGTAACTTCAGTTTTTAATAATTAAACCTGTAATACCAACCTATAAATAAAATTTATGCTACTTTTTAAAAACAACTTTTTACTACGCTTTGCTGTGGCTATCATATTAATAATGCATAGCGTTCCTGATATGTTTAATAATGGCATCAATGATTTTGGAAATTTATACCTGAATGAAGTTGGGTTTGCGCCCATTGGTGTTCCGCTGGCATGGGCAATTAAACTTTCGCATTTAATTTGTGCAATTTTATTTTTGGTAAATAAATTTATAAAGCCTGCAGCCATTGTAACAATTCTTATTCTTATTACTGGCATTTTCATGGTTCATTTTAAAGATGGCTGGTTTGTGGTAGGCGGTGGCAGCAATGGAGTTGAATTTAATTTCCTTTTAATATTTGTACTATTGGCCATTATGTTTCCTCATGGGTTTAGATACAACAATAAGTAAAAAACATTAAATAGTTTATACAACCAGTTTAGCCAGGATAACAATTTGTCATCATTCGGTCAGTTTCCTTATTGCGAAAATAGTTTTCCCAAATTTGTATTGCTTTAAAATTTGCATGATTGATGTTTGCAATTAAATATTATTTAAAATGTGTCAATTTCAATCATTGTATCAAAATAAAAATGGGTATGTTGTAAAATGCAATATGTGTGGGCATTATCAGCTAGGCTTTGCCAGTTTCATGCTTACGCTTTTAAGAAATGATTTTACAACTTTATGTGAAACTGTAGCTAAAAAATTGACTTCAGTAAATCATGATGAAAATGAAAATTACAAATGTATTCTTATACCAACCATATACCAGGGAGTAAATATTTTACTAACCGGGCCAGAGTTACATCAACTACATACTATGTTAGAAGATGCAGATGTAGAAGAAAAAACGCAATCGCTTATTAGTTTATTTAATATTCAAAACTAATAAAATTGAACAATTTTACTTTAAAGTTGACTAAACAAAGCGATATTTTATTTTTTTGTAAAACCTGCTCCTTTATTAAAAAAATTTTATTTAAAAGTAAATAACTCATTTTCCTATTTCCGTAAACGATTTTTCTTATTGCGGAAATGTAAAACCCTTAAATAAAAATACTTTTGCCAATAACCTATTTATGAAGAAGATTAGTACCGCCCTACTTATTGTAGCTGCATCATTAAGCACAATAAGTTTACAAGCACAAACCAGAACCAACGCACAACAGTTAATATTTACAAACGAAGATTCCTTATCGCAGGGAATTGCCAAACAAAAAACGGTTATATCGGGTTATGGCTCTGCTTTTTACCAAAGAGATTTTGTAGCCCGGCAATCAAAAGCAACACTTGAAAGAGTGGTACTTTTTGTTGGTCATCAGTTTAATTCAAAAATTTCGCTGTTTACTGAAATGGAATTAGAAAATGCTGTAGTGGTTGGTACTAAAGAAAGAGGGGAGATTTCGATGGAACAGGCATTTTTAAAATTTAACTTCAATCCAAGACAATATTTAGTAGCCGGATTATTTGTTCCAAGAATTGGTATATTAAATGAAAATCACCTGCCGGTAAATTTTAATGGTGTAGAAAGGCCCATGGTAGAACAATTTGTAATACCGGCAACCTGGCGAGAACTGGGTGTTGGTTTTTATGGCAGAGCAAACCGGCTTCCATTAAATTATAGCATTGCAATATTAAACGGGTTAAACAGCGCTGCTTTTGAACATGGTAGCGGTATAAGAGAAGGTAAGGCAGAAGGCAGCAATGCTTTTGCTAACAACCTGGCCATAACTGCATCCATACAATATAACTGGCAAGATTTTAAATTCCAGGTATCAGGTTATTCAGGCGGTACCGTAGGCTTAAGCAAACGAGGAGCAGATAGCCTGCATTTAAATAGTGGAGCGTTTGGAAGTGCGCTGTATTTGGTAGAAGGAAATGTTCAATACAACAAAAATGCATTTTCAGCAAAAGCCTTATTTGCAAATATCAGTTATCCCGAAGCTGCAAAAATTAATACTGCTTATGCAAAAAACATTGCAACCGATATGTATGGCGGATATGTAGAGTTAGCATACGACTGGTTATACAAAAAACAAAAACAAGCTAATTTAACCAGTTTTGTACGCTACGAAATGCTAGACCTTAATGCTACAATTCCGGCACCACCCAAAGCCATTTATGATGGCACTTTAAAACAACAACATATTATAGCCGGTATTAGTTATTTACCCATTCAAAATGTAGTGGTTAAGGCCGATGTAAGATTATTGCACACCGGCAAACAAAATCCCAACCTGGTAATTAACCCGCCACCCAATGCATTGCCATACCAACAAAATAATACGTTTTTAAATATTGGCATAGGATATTCGTTTTAATTATGGATAGAAAAGAATTTTTAAAATATAGTTGTAATACTTGCCTGATGGGCGCCTTCGCTATGTTGATGCCCGTTTTACCCGGATGCAGTACTTCGTATTCGGTTTATAAAACAGAAGCCAGTAACAACCAACTGCAATTACCCCTACACTTATTTGAAAAAACAAACACCCTTTTTGTTAGGCCCAAAGGCTGGCAATATGATGTTGCTGTTCAAAAAAGCAAAGATGGAAATTACACAGCATTGCTATTGCAATGTACCCACATGGAAAACCAGCTTACTCCTTCACAAAATGGATATGTATGCAGTTTACATGGAAGTAAGTTTAATAGCCAAGGCCAGGTTATAAAAGGGCCTGCTGAAATAGGGCTGAAAAAATATAAAACATACATTAATAAAAATAATCTAATCATTTCCATTTAAGCTAAAAAAGTAATGAAAAAAATATCACTCTTATCCCTTATAATAATTAGTTTAAGTTTTTCGTCGTGTAATAAAAGCGATGACCCGGGTACTGATAATTTTACAGCTTTAAAAACTGAAGTACTTACAGATTTCAGCAATGTGGTAGCCGTACCAGGTTATGCCGATTTAAATAATGCAGCCACGGCATTAAATACTGCTATTCAAAATTTAAACACAAATGCTACAGAAGCAAATTTAACAGAAGCAAAAAATGCCTGGAAAAATATTCGTAGTGTTTGGGAAAAATGCGAAGGCTATTTATTTGGCCCTGTTGAGGATAATGATTACGACCCAAACATGGATACCTGGCCAACGGATTACGTACAAATGGATTCGCTGTTAGCCAGCAGCAATGCACTTACATTGAACGATATTAAAACTATCACATTATCGTTAAGAGGCTATCACCCTATTGAGTACATCATTTTTGGCAACCACGGAGATAGAACCGCCGCCAGCATCACTGCACGCCAAAAAGCTTATATGGTTAGCCTGGCTACCGATATAAAAAATACCTGTAACGAATTATATTTAAGCTGGACAACAGCTCCAACAAATTTTGCACAACGAGTTAAAAATGCAGGTAATGGCAGTACGGTTTACGCAAAAAAACAAGAAGCATACCTGGCAATTGTAGAAGCGCTAATAGGAATATGCGAAGAAGTGGGAGAAGGTAAAATGAAAGAACCTTATGATGCCTTGGATCCTTCCATTGTAGAATCGCCGTATAGTGGCAATTCCGTTAGTGATTTTAAAGATAATATCATAGGATTACAAAATGTTTATCTTGGAAAATATGCAAGTGGAGATGGCAAAGGATTAAATGATTTAGTTGCTTCAAAAAATATTTCTCTGGATAATACATTACAAAATCAAATGACAGCAGCCATCAATTCGTTTGACAATATCACCGTTTATTACGAACAGGCAATCATCTCTCAAAGAATACAATGCCAGCAAACCATGACAGCATTAGCTACATTAAAAACTACTTTGGAAAATAATCTGAAACCATTCATCATTCAAAACATACAGGATTAAATTTAATTTAGAAAATTGAAAAAAATATATGTTATCTCTTTGATTACAGCAGTAGTTTTACTGTTTACCATGTGCAACAAAGCTGGTGTTTTTAATGCTTTGGATTATGATGAAAGATTAAGCGGTGGTATGGCAACAGTTTTTGATGAAACTTCAAAATCTTTTGGGCACATGGTTCCCTTTTTAAATGAAAGAGACGGCAGGGTACATGAATTAGGTGATGCTGCATTTGAACAAACATTTGTATCAGCGCCGGCGCCTGTTAACAGCGGATTAGGCCCTATTTTTAATAATGTAAGTTGTATAAGTTGCCATCATAATGATGGAAAAGGAACGCCTACTGCAGGATTTGTAAATTCATCTTTATTGTTCAGGTTAAGTATCCCCGGCACAGATGTAAATGGAGGGCCATTATCCATTCCCAATTTTGGAGGCCAACTGCAGGATGTAGCAATTTTTGGAAAACAACCCGAAGCCAATGTAAATATCATTTATAATAATGTAGATGTAACTTACCCTGATGGTGAAATAGTAACACTTCGCAAACCAACTTATACAGTTACCAATTCATATCAATCTTTACCAACCGGTTATTTAATTTCTCCCCGATTGGCGCCACCTGTATTTGGATTGGGTTTACTGCAAAATATTCCTGAATCAACAATACTGTTGTTTGCAGATGAGTTTGATACCGATGGCGATGGAATAAGTGGTAAACCTAATTATGTTTACAACACTTATACACATCAAAGAGAATTAGGAAGGTTTGGATTAAAAGCAAATGTTCCTAATTTATTAATGCAGGTTGCAGGCGCTTATCACCAGGACATGGGTGTAACCAATTACGTTTTTCCATTTGAAAGCAGTTTTGGCCAATCGCAAGCTGATGCATTAAATGATGACCCCGAATTGGCAGACAGCACTTTAAACCAGGTTGTGTTTTATATAAAAACACTGGCAGTACCTGCAAGGCGCAATACAACCGATGCCGATATTCAGTCAGGCAAACAATTGTTTACACAACTTAATTGCAGTGGCTGCCATAAGCCTGTTGTACAAACGGGGATAGACCTTAACCTTAGCGCAATTAACAACCAACGCATACAACCCTTTACCGATATGCTTTTACATGATATGGGTGATGATTTAGCCGATGGCCGCTCCGATTTTTTAGCCACCGGCAATGAATGGAGAACTGCACCACTTTGGGGTATTGGATTGTTTGCTAAAACCAATGGCACACCATTTTATTTGCACGATGGCAGAGCCAGAACTATTGAAGAAGCAATACTTTGGCATGGAGGCGAAGCTTTACCGGCTAAACAAAAATTTATGCAGTTAAGCAAACCCGACAGAGCAAAGCTTCTTAAGTTTATACAATCACTTTAAAATAATTAAACAAATATTATAAGCCGGGCACCATTCATTTTTGTGCCTGGCTTATCTTTTCAGCAACAGCCACAAATTTTTTGTACAACAACAATTAATTAAGTGAAAACAAAAACATTTTAAGAAAAAATAAATGGGTAAAGTAATTGCGTATAATTAGAAGTTGTGTGCAATGCTCAGTGACCGCTCCTAGACGATATTTCGGACATAAAACAGAATGACCCAAACGAAATTTTCCTTACATTTGAAACTATGAATTATTGGACAGAATTAAGTATAGCGTACGCTAATCAAAGGAGTTACTTGGACGACTTGTTTCAAGTATATCCAACTATTCCAGAAGGAATTAGAGAACTAAATACCGACCGTTGGGCAAGCATTGAAAAGGCATTTAAGAAAAAGAATAACGAAGCGTTAATTAAAGAACTTTTAAAACTTGACCTTTTCCCAATCAAAGACAGTTACATAGCATATTTAAAGCGAGACAATTCATCAATTGAAAGGAATCCGAAAACCATCAACAGAATTTGCGGACGACTTTATGAAATGGGTTTAGATAAAATTTTTGAACGTTGTAGCGAACCAAAAGAAACTAACCGACAAATCGGGCCGTTTTTTAGACGCTGGACAAACAGCAAAGCTTTGGGCATACAACCCGTTACGATAGAAAAGTTTACAAAGACCAAAAAGGATGCAATTCTAAACGGTAGTGACAAGCAATTAATGGACTTTGCTTCAGGAGAGTTAAATTACAAACACCCTAAAGGGCTTGACTTTATCGGACGTTTCAATGGAAAGTATGTAATTGGCGAAGCAAAATTTCTTACCGACTTTGGCGGACATCAAAACGCACAGTTCAACGATGCACTCAGCACAGTTCAAGCAAAAAATGTAAAGGCAATTAAAATTGCAATACTTGACGGAGTTCTATACATCAAAGGGAAAAACAAGATGTATAAAGATATTACCAGCAAATACAAAGACCTTAATATTATGAGCAGTTTGGTGCTGCGAGAATTTCTTTATCAAATCTAAATTCTATGCAGTTACAATATCCAAATAAAAAAACTGAGCAGGAAATTTTCAATAGTATTCCTGATATTGAATTGGAACAAATCAATTCAAGCGACAACCCAAATTTGCTTATTCAAGCAAATAATCTGATTGCGTTAAAACAGCTAATCACTAAGCATAATCTAAAAGGTAAAATTGACCTCATTTACATTGACCCTCCCTTTGCAACAAACAACACTTTTACAATTACTGATGGACGAGCAAGCACAATCAGCAATAGTTTAAATGGAACAGTTGCTTACACCGACACTTTAAAAGGTTTTGACTTCATTGAGTTTATACGTGAACGACTTGTTCTTTTAAATATGTTGCTTTCCGATAAGGGTTCAATTTACTTACACATAGATTACAAAATTGGGCATTATGTAAAAGTAGCAATGGACGAAATTTTTGGAATTGAGAATTTCCGAAATGATATTACAAGAATTAAATGCAATCCGAAAAATTTTGCACGTAAAGGTTTCGGTAATATGAAAGATTTGATTTTATTTTATTCAAAATCAGACAATTTAATTTGGAACGAACCCAAAACACCATACACCGAAGAAGATAAATTAAAACTGTTTCCAAAAACAGAGAAAGCCGGAAGGCGTTACACAACAATTCCTTTACATGCTCCGGGAGAAACTCAAAATGGTAAAACATCAAAAGCATTTAAAGGTATTTTACCACCGCCTGGCAGACATTGGAGAAGTGGTGTAACCATTTTGGAGCAATGGGATAAAGACGGACTTATTGAGTGGAGCGACAATGGAAATCCAAGAAAAAAAATATACTTAGACGAGCAAGAAGGAAAACGTATGCAAGACATTTGGGAATTTAAAGACCCTCAATATCCTGTTTACCCAACTGAAAAAAATCCTGACTTGTTAGACATTATCATTAAAACATCATCAAACGAAAACAGTATTGTTCTTGACTGTTTTACAGGTTCGGGGACAACTTTAAAAGCAGCACAAATCAACGGCAGGCAATGGATTGGGATAGACCAATCGGACGAAGCAATAAAAACAATCACGACAAAACTTGACACGGTTGAAGGCGACTTATTCGTATCAAAATCGGACTATAAACTATTGACAGAAAAGAAGCACAGCACACATCGGTTTTGCAATAGCGGGGCTGAAGTGCAAAATTGAACATTTGTGCTTCGATTGCCCCACCATCGCAAAGCCACAAAACATTAGCAGAAATTTTATGAAGAAAAAGCGAATTGTTTTAATTATTGGCGCAGGAGCGTCAAATGCACTTCATCCACAATTTGCATTAGGTGGTGGCTTAGTGCAACAAATTTCGGATAGAGTAACAGATAGGAGTTCACCCACTTCTTAACAACGTTTTCCCCTGGCTTTGTGTGTTTTGGCCGAAGACGTTGCAGGGAAATAATTAAAACAATATTATAAGCCGGGCACCTTTCATTTTGTGCCTGGCTTATCTTTTCAGCAACAGCCACAAAATTTTTGTACAACAACAATTAATTAAGTGAAAACAAAAACATTTTAAGATAAAATAAATGGGTAAAGTAATTGCGTATATTTAGAAGTTGTACGTCATGGCATTGGACACCTCACTAATCGAAACAGGACTTTAATTTTATTGCTGTTCAACTTGCTGGAAAGAACGAGGGTCAACTATTGGCAAAAAAGCATTGTGTAAGAATGTGCCTTTAAATGTAGAGAACATAACGCCTCTTGCTGTAGAAATAGATATTGAGTTCAATATTTCAACAAGCGGTTGAGGTATATCAAGTTTTCCATCAACTTCAATCTTGACAACTTCATCAAAGTTTACAATACTGTAGATGCAACTAACAGCTAATGAACCCAAAACATGATTTTGGTCTTCACTTCTTATTTCAACAGAAACAATAACAAACAAAATTTTATTAGTTGCATCTGCCTTACTCTCTAAACTGATGTTGAAATTAAAATTATTTAAAGAAACTTCTGGAACAGAAGGCAAACTTATTGAGCCTTTTAAAAGTTCAATTGATTTCAATTGTAAATCAATTGTGAAGTCTTTATTTTCTATTTTAGACATATTATTTATGCTTGCAAACGTGAAGTTAAAGGAAGCATCACATCGTGATGACTTCCTAAATAAATGCTTGAAAATCCGCTAACCATTTCACTGAAAGGTGTAACATATCTTATACTTTGTTGAACTTCCTTTACAGAAATTACAACTTGCACTCTATTTATTACATGCACTCGTTTTGGTGCAAAGAGTTCTGACACCGGCATATTTAAAACAACTCCGATTTCTGCCAAAGTATCAATAGTAAAGTTTTGTGTTCCACTCAACCATTTTGTGATTTCTGACGGATTTTTATTGACTTTCTCTGCAAATTCACTTTTGCCCCAACCCCTTGCAGTAATAAGGTCGTCAAGTCTTGCGGCGAGTGTCATTTTTGTGTTGGTCTGTAGTTTTTCTACAGGAGTAATCTCACCCAACAATTGATTAATGACTGGACTTGTGTACTTTCTTGCTGTTTTCTTATTCATCATTGTCTGAAATAGTTAGGTTTCCTAATAACTGAGAACCGTCTTTTGACCATTGCAAATCTCCGGAAAGGATACGTTGCATAATATCTTGTGAAACTTGTATAATTGTTTCTGCTTCAAGCGTAAGTTTTTCATCATCTTGCCATGCTTTAACGTCGTCAGGCTTCGGACCACCGCCCCCTAAAATGACAGCTATATTTCCATATCTTATACAATATAATCGTAGGTTACTACCAGGGTCGTCGTACAAGGCACAAACTCCATCACCAGGTTTGCCTTCATTATGCTTAAAGAATTTTTCTCTTGCCCCTGTAGTATTTCCGATTTCTTGTAATCTGCTTGCTATAAATCTTACTTCTTTTCGATAATCTGTAATGTTTTCATTCACGAAATGGTCAAACAAAGTAATACCATCATCCTCCATAATAACGGAATAAATGGTAGCCTGACTGCCCGAAAAATTTTCAAGTTCAACAATTTCGTAATTCACTTCTAAGTAAAATGGGGTGCAAAGTTAACGCCAATTTTTGAATTTTATTTCACCTACAAGTGAAATTATGTGTAAATATATGGTTACAGCATTGACAAATCCAAATTTAAGGGTCTTTAATTTACTTTTGGGACTTAAATATGACAAAAGAGCCACGAACGTACAACAGGGGGTTTGCCAAAATACGGGCAGACGGAAGTTATCTTCGGCTTTTGTAATTCTAATGTGCTTCATATCGGGCTGGACATTAACAATTTAGCTTTTTGTTGTTATCTTCATCATCAGTTTTTCAATCATCATCGGTACCGGGCTGACGGAATACTAATTCCCGTTCTTCGGCAAGCCCTGTTCGTTAACTGCAAGTGTATAGTCCTGAAATAGGTTGACTCCCAAAAAGTGGATAAGTCAACTAAAAACAGGACACAAAATGCGACGTAAAACAAGTCCCGACACTTCGGGAAGCAAAAAACAGAGCGTAAAGCGCAG